>Ga0207154_1006_pt1 | contig 36909 bp, 37 predicted proteins | sample Alteio_BWMinHeat_28_FD_153576 | JGI IMG/M metagenome (GOLD analysis project Ga0207154, IMG submission 153576) | Enriched cells from forest soil in Barre Woods Harvard Forest LTER site, Petersham, Massachusetts, United States -... | ecosystem: Environmental > Terrestrial > Soil > Temperate forest >... | reverse complement strand
TGACGAATGGTTTCAAGAATAACGGCAGCCTCTGCCGGCTTTGAAAGTACCGCCAACGCTCCACAGGATTTGGCAAGCAAGGTCGCTTCATTCAACGCATAGGTGGCCGTGTAAAAGATAACACGAATGTTTTTAGTTTCTGGTTTTTTTCGTAACTCTTCAACAAATTCATAACCATCCATCGTTGGCATTAATAAATCGGTAATGACGATATCCGGAATGTCGATGGCTACTTTTTTGAGTGCTTCTGCCCCATTGGATGCGGTGATAATGTGATATCCGTGATATCCGAGTAATGTCGAAACAAACTCCCGTGTCGTAGGATTATCATCAACCACCAATATTTTAACCATGGGTTAAAGCCTTGTTTAATTTCATAATACTTTTATTAAGTATAATGAAAAAAACAACGACCCATTACAAAAGATATAGTTCTATTTACTGCTTAAACCTACGCGAAACCATAATAATGAACAAACAAAAAGCACAAAGGCCGCAACCACAATTGCAGGCCCCGCCGGCCAATCACCTATTTTGGAAAGACCTATCCCAAATCCTACCGAAATAATCCCAAGAATACTCGCAAATCCAGCCATTTTTTCAGGTGTCGATGAAAGCTTACGAGCTGTGGCCGCAGGAATAATTAATAGTGCCGTAATTAATAAAACGCCAACCAATTTCATCGCAATCGCAAATACAGCCGCCAATAGAACCATTAAAATCCATTTAATCAGATCAACACGGACGCCTTCAACACGAGCCATTTCTTCATGAATTGCCATCGATAATAAAGGTTTCCATAAGAGGATTAGAATAATAATCCCTAGCACATCAACCGTTGCAATCCAAAATAAATCTGTATTATCAACGGCTAAAATATCTCCATACAAAAATCCAAGTAAATCGATTCTGACCCCTTCAAGGAATGTGGCTAAAATGAGTCCGATACTCAGCGCCGTTGCCGATAAAACGCTTAACAAGGTATCGTTTGCAATGAGCTTTTGTCGTGATAACACCGCCAAAATCCCAGCCATCACTAAACACATCCCAATCAAACCAAAATATATATTAATATTTAACAAAAAAGCAAAACAGACGCCAAGCAACGTGGAATGTGAAAGTGCATCTCCAAAATTTGCCATTCGACGCCATACAATAAGAGAACCCAATGGGCCTGCAATTAAAGCAATACCACTGCCCGCCAGTATGGCTTTTTCAATAAAGTTTAAGGTCATATAAAGCCCCTATTAATCGTAGCTCTTCGTAATTTGGTTTTAGGCTAGGCACCTTCGCCCCGAACAACCGGAGTTTGCATAGTAGCAAATGAGGATTGTGAGGGGCGAAGGTAACAACGCCTAAATCCAAATTACGAAGAGCTAATCATGACGATGGTTGTGTCGATGCGTATAGAGAGCAATTCCCTTCGGTTTTAAATCGCCAAACAAATTTAAAAATTCAGGATGCTTTGTGACGTCTTCCGGATGTCCCGAACAACAGACATGCTTGTTTAGACAAACCACTGAATCTGTTCCAGCCATTACCAAATGCAAATCATGCGAGACCATTAATATTCCACAATTTATTTCATCCCGAATTTGTACAATAAGATTGTATAATTCTTCTTGTCCTGTAATGTCCACACTTTGAGCCGGTTCGTCCAATACTAACAAATCGGGATGTCGTAACAAGGCTCGTGCAAGCAAGACCCGTTGAAACTCACCTCCTGATATCTCTTGAATGGGATGAGCCAATAAATGCGGGATCCCTACCTTATGTAAAATATTTTCAAAACTTTTTTTATCTAACGATGAGGTATTCGTTAATTGCAAAAACCGACCCACAGACAGAGGGAAATAGGATTCTACTTGTAACCGCTGGGGCATATACCCAATTTTAATATTCGGTTTAAGCTTAACTTCACCTGTATCGGGCTTTAATAGCCCCAACACAATTCGAACAATAGTGGATTTCCCTGCCCCATTAGGACCGATTAGCGTCACAATCTCCCCACGATGTACACTTAAAGAAACATCTGTTAAAATAATCTTTTGACCAAAACGAATAGAGATATGTTTAGCTTGTAGTAATAATGTCAATTTTTAGGTTCCTAACTTAATCTGCATTGGAATACTGGATGTGCATAGGATGACTTGGATAAAAAATCTCATTGCTCGAACTCTTCTCTTCTCTCTGATTGCAGTTTGGACTAACGCTGCTTTCGCAAACTCACCCCTTAAGGTTGTGGTAACCATTCCCCCATTCCATGCTTTAGTTTCCGCAGTGATGGGGGACATCGCCAAACCCCAGCTATTACTAAAGGCTGGCGCTTCACCCCATCACTATACACTTCGTCCTTCTGAAATTAAAGCATTGCAAGAGGCTAATCTTATTTTCTGGGGAGGACCCGCCCTTGAATCGTTTTTAATCAAACCCTTTACCACCCTCCCTAAATCCGTAAAAATAATCGAATTCGATAAAACAAAATCTTTATTACTGTTGCCCGTAAGACGAACTACTCATTTTGAAGCATGTTGTGATCATGAACATGAAAACGGAGATAATGACAAGCATTCCCACTCTCATACTAATTCACACACTCATTCTCACTCTCACGCTCATTCGAATCACAATAAAAATGATCATGCACACGATCACCCCATTTATGATATGCATTTTTGGCTTGATCCTAATAATGCAAAATTAATTATTGATGAAATTGCAACCACGCTTTCAAAAAGCGACCCCGAGCACGCAAGGCAATATCAAGAAAATGCCAAGCAATTTAAACTTAAATTAACCGCCCTAGATTCTGAATTAAAAAAACAACTAAAACCTGTGCAAAAAATACCTTTTATTGTGTTTCATGATGCTTATCAATATTTCGAACGCCATTATAATCTTTCTGCGGCCGGATCGATTTCATTGCACCCCGAGATCCCCCCAAGTGTTGAACGCCTGCAAGAGATCCGAAACATCATTCAAACTACAAAAGCCGTCTGTGTATTTCGAGAACCTCAATTCAAGTCTCAATTGGTTACAACCTTGGCACAAGAAACTGGAACTCATGAAGGCGAACTTGATCCCCTGGGGCTTCCAACAAAACAGGGTGGTGATGGTTATCTGAAATTACTGAAAGACCTGGCAAATGCCTTTGTGGGCTGTCTGGGAACGAAAAAACCCACGCAAAATTAGCGTTATAAACCACTATCTATAACCCGTTGATTTAACTAATAATTTATTAATCTTCCCAAAAAAATTGCGCTCCATGGTTGTTTTTCAAATATATTTCACTCAACATATGGTCGAAAATCAAAGATGTTTTAACCTGTCCATGGTCGAAAATCAAAGATGTTTTAACCTATCCATGGTCAAAAATCAAAGATTTCATTATCCTAGTAATGATATAATACAGTAACTTAATATTTTACCTTTAGGAGAAATAAATGAAAACTGGCCTCTATCAACATTACAGCGGAAAACATTACCATGTGATTGGCATTTGTCGTCATTCCGAAACGTTAGAAGAAATGGTTGTCTATCGTGGTCTATATAATGATTACGCTCTATGGGTTCGACCCAAAGCAATGTTTGAAGAAACAGTGACGAGTGAAGGACAAACCCGTCCCCGTTTCCAATTTATTCGTGCACTTGACATTACACCACCGGAATTAAGATAAACACGTGACAAACCCAACAATTTCTTTAACGCAATTTTTCCGGTTATCTCGTCTAAATAAGCCGATAGGGATTTTTCTCTTACTATGGCCAACGGTAATCGCTTTATGGATTGCAGGGAATGGCCACCCTGATCCTAAAATAGTTTTTATTTTTGTGATGGGTGTAATAGTCATGCGTTCCGCGGGTTGTGTTATCAATGATCTGGCCGATCAATCGTTTGATGGCAAAGTTGAGCGAACAAAAACAAGACCCCTTGTAACAGGGTTGGTTTCAGCCAAGCAAGCATTTATATTACTATCACTTTTACTCTTAATTGCTTTTTCTTTGGTCTTGCAACTCAACGTATTCACACTAAAACTGTCTTTCATTGCTCTTTTTCTTGCCACCCTCTACCCCTTTATGAAACGCTATACTCATTTCCCCCAAGTAATCCTAGGTGCAGCATTTGGCTTTGCTATTCCAATGGCATTTGCCGCTCAATTAAATACGATTCCATCTCTTGCTTGGCTACTGTATCTTGCCACGGTATTTTGGGTCATTGCCTTTGACACGCAATACGCAATGGTTGACCGCAAAGATGATATTATGATTGGCGTAAAATCCACAGCTATTTTTTGTGGCAACTATGATCGTTGGGCAATTCCTATAATGCAAATTATTGCTTTAATCTTATTTGCTGGAGTTGGGTTTGCCGCGGGACTTACACATTATTTTTATTTAGCCATTTTAATCGCATTAGGATTTGTTTTTTACCAATGGAGGCTCATTTTTAAACGTGAACCCGAACAATGCTTTCGAGCCTTCCTCAATAATAATGCACTGGGGGCTTGTTTGTTTTTAGGGGTTCTTTTAGATTATTATTAATAGATTACTATTGATTCCATCTATTATTAAACTCTTTATTATTAAATTTCTTAACATAAAAATTAGGATTGTACTCATTTTATTTATCGTGTTATAAATACTTACCGAAACTAATATTGATATGTTAATTAACTTTATAGGAAGTATAAAATGAACAGCAGAATTATGAAACGTGTATTTAACCGTAATTTTACAACTCTTTTTTTTATTTCTGTACTTTTACCAATTCTCTTTTTAACTGGCTGTGGAAGCGGGCCTAAATTTAGCGTCTATAATTTCGACAACCATCTGCGTGGCACCCAAGTCTGCCAAATGCAAAATAACTTTATTAAAAACAAAAACGTTCGTTGTTCCTTAAGTTTTGATTTTTGGAAAAACACGGAATGTAAGCCTCCTTTTGGCTTAACTGTTTCCATATCAGCGGTTAATTATTCTCCTTCTTTCCGAGAAAATTCAATCGCACATCTTCATTTGGTCACAAATGGTCAAGCCGAAACCTTGAAGATTGTGTCTTGGACGGCCGATCATGATGCAGAAGAATATATATCATCCACTCCTGGCCATTTTATTGATGGGTTCTATTTCCCCGGATCAATTTATTCCACGGTTTACGAATTTTCAACCGTACATTTTCCATTGACCAAAAAACAAATGAAGAAAATAGTCTGTGCTGATGAAATGCATTTTGAAATCGAAACGACAGGATTCAAAACCGTATGCGGCACATTAAGTCCGGAAAATATCAATAACATTAAGCAATTTGCAATGCAGTGTTGTCTTGACTAAAAACAAGCATCAAAACACTATCAAACTAGTCATGGCCTGGAGGGCTGTTCATTACTGCTTGCGTTTTGCGTTGTATCATCTGTGTCATTATGTCATATAATCCATGGCCTGCGGGGTCCTGTCATGCCTTTTTCTCCCTGACGCTAAGGCGCTGCAAACGCTAGCACAGAAAATGCCTCATTTAGAGCGCGCCGCTTGTGCCACATTATCGATGGCTTGCGGGGTCCTGTCATGCCTTTTTCCCCCTGACGCTAAGGCGCTGCACGCACCAACACATTAGAGAATTCTTTAACAGCGCTCCGCTTGTGGGGGGCCCCCAAAGGCATGCCACCCCTCCGGCCCTATATTACGTGCCGTCGTCAACGCCCATAACCCGATGATTATTCTTCCAAGTTTATTCTACATCTTTGCTTGTTATTGAATGGGGTCAAAGCCGGACAATAGACAATAAGTAAATTTCAATATCAAATATTGTCTATTGTCAGGCTTTGATCCCACAAATTTTTAAGATTGTCGCCCCGAGATGGTTGCTTTTTAAGAGAAATTTCTAAAAATAGATGACGGTATGTGAATTTATTAATTAATATAATAAGAATCGAGGGGCCTCCCAAAATTACTTTTAATCGAAATCTAATTAAAAATCACATCTGAAACGAATACACCGACCCCAATTCCAAAATTTTAGTTAACTCATCCAACGCTGCACGCGACTCCTCAAGCAATAACGGATCCAACAAATCTTCTGGCTGCAAAGTTTCACGATAATATCGATCCACCCATTCTACTAGCTCCTGATATCGAACATCCGTTAAAAAACATGACTCGGGCAAAGCCTGAACTTCATCCGGCCTCATCACGACCCGCAACCGCAAACACGCAGGTCCACCGCCATTTTTCATACTTTCTCGACAATTAACAAAATGTACGGATTTAATAGGATTGTCTTCTTTCAACAAACGATCAATCACCCCATAGGCTCGCGCCATCTCTTGAGCCTCTGTCGGCGCAATCAAGGACATAGTATTATCCGGCAATGTAATTAATTGACTATTAAACAAATACGAATCCACCGCTTCCTTCACACTCAATTCACTTTCCATTACTTTCAAGAAATACATAGGAATAGGAAAAGGTACAAACTCCTTAATTGCCCCCTTAATTGCCTGCAAAAACCCCTCTTCCTTCTCAAACGCCTTTTCATGAAACAAAAATACATTTTGATTGGCTACCGAAATAACATCGTTATGAAAAACTCCTTCATCAATGGCCCGCGGATTTTGTTTAACAAAAATAACTTTATCTTCCGACAACTGATGACGTCTGACAACAGCACTTGAAGCCTCTAAGGTTTGTCGAGCAGGATATTTGCGCGGAACTTCATCTGTTTTTGAAAAACAAGAACGTCCATATACAAATATTTCGATCCCCGCTTCTCCATACTCCGAACATAATCGATTATGATTTGCTGCCCCCTCATCACTGAAAATAGGATGCTGTGGCAATGCAGCATGTACTTTAAACTTAGTCTGGTCATGAAATATTTTCTCTAACATATGTGACGTAAAATCTGCTTCTAAAAATCGATGAAAATGACTTAATAAATTTGCAGGGGTAATATGCAGACGATTATCCAAACAATCCTGACTCGGAGACACCGTTGCCGCATTGGCCGCCCACATGCTGGATGAAGAATAACAGGCATAAAAAATTTCCGGAGCCTTCCGTTTCGCCTGCTCTAACACCTGAATATCACTGCCATAAAAACCTAAATTTCGTAATAACGACAAATTTGGACGCTCATGTGGAGGCAAAATCCCTTGAAGCAATCCTAGGTTTTTTAATAACAACATTTTTTGCAATCCCTGTAATGCTGCTTCTTTAGGATGCGAAACAGACTGTGCATAGGTTTGAGATGCAAGATTTCCAATCGATAAACCCGCATAATTATGAGTAGGCCCCACTAGACCATCAAAGTTAACTTCGACCGGATTTTGGGGAATTTTTATAGTGTGTTCATCCATTTGACCTGCTCATCCATTTTAACAGAAATAATTCATTCATTCGATAATAACCATTTATTTTATAACAATCCCTGGCGTCAATTGTGCAGGCAAGTCTAATCCCTTGTCACATAAACTTGGCACAGGGTATGCACAATAATCCGCCGCATAATAGGCAGAGGGACGATGATTACCACTTTTCCCAATGCCACCAAATGGGGCTTGGCTGCTTGCACCCGTTAAAGGTCTATTCCAATTAATAAGGCCTGCTCGCACTTCATCGTAAAAACGTTGAAAATGTTTTTCATTTTCAGACAATAACCCTGCAACCAAACCATATTCCGTTTTGTTGGCTTCTTGTATAGCTTCATCAAAATCGTTCACCCACAATAATTGCAATACGGGACCAAAAATTTCTTCATCTCTTCTCGATTTGATGTTGCTGACATCAAGAAGTCCGGGAGACAGAAAGGCACCTATCGCACCTAACTTTTTAACAGGAACAAGAGGATCAGCGCCTTCATCAATTAATTTTTCATAAGCGGAAAAAACGTGTTGCATCGCTTCTTTCGAAACAAGCGGTCCCATAAAAGGTTGAGGTTCAACCGAATAAGGACCCACTTTTATTTTATTGATGGCGGTAATTAATTTTGCAACGAATCGCTCACCCTCTTTGTTACGCGTTACAATCAAACGACGGGCACAGGTGCAACGTTGCCCAGTGGTTAAGTATGCAGATTGCAATGTAAGATAAACCGCCGCATCAATTTCATTACCCACGTTGTGTACAACCAGTGGATTATTTCCTCCCAATTCTAATGCTAATATTTTCTCAGGAGAGGTTGAAAACTGACGCAATAAACTTTGTCCCGTTTTTGAGCTCCCTGTAAAAAAAAGTCCATTTAACAAGGGATTTTCTGCTAAATACTTACCTACGTCCCCCGCACCTTGCACCAAGTTAATCACTCCCGGGGGCAATTTGGCCTCTTTCCAACAATGCATTATGTTTTCGGATACCCAAGGCGTAAGCTCGCTTGGTTTGAAAATCACGGTATTTCCGGCAAGTAAAGCAGGAATGATATGACCATTCGGAACATGGGCAGGGAAATTAAAAGGACCCAGTACAGCAACAACCCCATGGGGCTTATGCTTTAATTTAAGTGTTCCTATATTCACTTTAATGGTGCGTTCTGGACAACGGTCACGAAAAGCTTCAACAGAAATCGGCAATTTGTTAATCATACCCCCTATTTCAGTATCCGCCTCCCATAAGGGCTTTCCCACTTCCTTAGCAAGAATTAGTGTTAATTCCTGTCGTTTACTCTCCAAACTTTGTTGAAAACGCGTTAATAACTCTAACCTTTCATCAAATGACAATCTGGCCCAACTTGGAAAGGCCTGTTGAGCCGCTTGAACGGCTGCGTCAATTTGAGTTTTACTCGCACTCACGCCTTCCCACACAGTAGTATCGTCAGCCGGATTTTTTGAAATGAAATGAGTTCCTTGTCCCTCTACCCAAGTGTTTGCAATAAAATGATGTCCCATTTTCTCTCCCTAGCGAAATGAAATCATTCGAATAAAATCCCCGACAGAAACGTTTAACTGTAAAGCCAGCGCTTCTTCCAGAAATACTTTATTATTCTCTTGTCCAGCTCCAAAATCAATCACTCCTAAGGTTGCACGAAAATCTACTTTTTTAGTATTACAGATCATTTTAATTTCTGAATTTTCACATTTTTTCTTTAGCCCAATAACTTGCACTTTCAAACTATGTTTCACCGTGTTTAACTCATTTTTACGGACTTCAAGAATCGGCCCTCCATCAAAAATTGAGTAATTTTCACGTTGCATAAACCCTTCTTTCTCCAATACATGTACTGCAGGTTTTGTTCCTGCATGGGGTTTACCTAATACTTCTTGGGCTTCATTTGGTAGCATCGCTACATAAATAGGATAATGGGGGTTTAAATCACTAATAAATTGACTTCCGTACATTGCATAATTTTTATTGGCGGTAGCAAAATCCATCTCATAAAAGTGCTGACTTACTGCATTCCAAAAAGGCGAAATCCCATTCGCGTCATACACGCCCTGCATGTCTGCCACCAGCATTTGCGAAAACGAATCTGGAAATTCAGCAATAAACAAGGCTCTCGCTCGAGACAGAAATGTCCCCCGCCCCTGCCCACGATAGTTTGGATTTAAATATAGGGTACAGAATAAACTTGCTTTTGGAAAATGATTCACTAAGAGTAAGACTTTATTGGATTGGGTGATGGGTTCTTTTAATGCATGACTTTGTTGCACAACATGCGTTAACAAATAACAATAAAACGGATTGTTGTGGTTAATATCCAATTCAACCGCCGACGTTCCAATCACTTTATCATTTTCTTCTAGCACAAAGAAATAAATTCCTTGCTCTGTTTGATGGGAGCTAAAGGTCTCTAAAGAACGTTTTATTTTTGCTGAAATGGCATTGGGATCCTTCGGCAAGGAATTAAACCCAGGACCTAGCAGCGTGGCAACCTCACAGATTGCATCCAGGTCGGCCATTTTAACCGGTCTAATCAATAGTTTTGTAGTTCCCATACTTAAAAATATATCACAGAATGGGACCTTGCTTGGTCTAGATAATTTAGGCAAAATCACATAATCAAGTGACAAACCTCTTTAACCCAAAGGAAGCCAAATGGATCTGCCACAAAATTTTATTGATACCGTCATTAATACCTGGGGAGACAAAGGCCAACGTTGGCTAAAGGAATTACCCACCCTCATTTCCTATTGCCAAGAAAAATGGCAATTAACCAATCTTAAACTTCATGAAAATCTATCTTACAATTGTATTCTATTTGCAAATCGATCCAATGACACTTCTGTTATTCTTAAACTCTGCCATCCTTCCTCCGACTTTTTAAAAGAGATCCATGCCCTAAATGCCTATAATGGTCAAGGCGCAGTTAAACTATTTGACTGCGACATCGATAAAGGGGCTCTTTTAATGGAGGCGCTTATTCCTGGAAAATCGCTTAAGAGCTTTTTCCCAGAACTTGATGAAAAAGCAGAATTAATCGCCATTGAAGTCATTAAAAAATTACATTCCTGTGGACTTCCGAAGAATATTGCAGACTTTCCTACTCTTGAACAATGGCTTTCATCATTAGATGAGGCTAATGAAATATTGTTTGCCTCTTTAATTCAACGGGCAAAAGAATTAGCAGCCTATTTATTGAATACTCAAAGCAAACCAATTCTGCTGCATGGCGATTTACACCATGATAATATTTTATTGAACAATAATGAATGGGTTTCAATTGACCCTAAAGGTGTTATTGGCGAAGCCGCCTATGAAGCTGGCGCATTTATTCGCAATCCTATGCCAGAATTGCTCAAACAACCGGATCCATTAACCATCATCAATAACAGGGTAAACTTATTTTCAGCCCATCTGAATATTGAAAGACAGCGATTAATCGACTGGAGTTTTGTTCAAGCAGTGCTTGCGGCTTGCTGGGCTTTTGAAGACAAAAACGATTGGGTATCCTGGATTAAATGTGCACAAATAATGGAAAATTTATTAACGCAAGATAAAATCATTTAATTTTTTATTAAAAAATATCGAGTTTGAAAAAGAAAAATTTCATTAACGCTCAGGCCTCGGTCATCGCGAGTGCCCCATGGCCGTGGGGCACTCGCGATGACAGTCTCTGAGTATTTCTTTAGCGTGAACTCCAAACCGATGTAGGCAACGAGATTACTGTTTGATTTTCACAAAATTCGGCTATTAATCCACATACTTCTTTAGGCATTTCTGGCAATGCAGACATAAATTGGGGCATCCAAAATTCTTTTCGTGCAGAAACTTGAGCTCGTTCGATAGCTGCTGCTCTATTCGCATTTAACTCAGGATAATTTACATTAGGATAAAGTTCTGGCATTTCCCAACTTTCATTGTATGTAGATTGTAGAGCACGTGCATCTGCAGCGTCTTTTTTTGCAGCATCACTTAACCTTTTTCTTTCTGCTTCGATTGCTTCTAGTCTTTTTCTTTCTGCTTCAATTTCTTCTAGCCTTTGTCTTATTTCTTTAGAAATCTCTGTTTCGCGTTGCATACTTAAACCCCCCTCTGTTGGAATAATAATATTTTCTTAAGTTAGGCGTATTTTAATAATTTTAGTGTTCCCATGTAAACTGGTTATACATACAATCCTTTTTTTCAGGATCAATAAAATATAAGAAAATATAATTAGTCCCTAATAGGATAGTATTGCCATAGGATTGTATTGACAAAATACTGTCTGAAATTCTAGCAAACAAAGACAATTTTTAAAAAAGTAATTGTCTGACTTAGAGAGATTATTATACAATCGTTTTAATTTATTTTTCTCTTAATGTACGGATTTAAGCATTAGTGAATAAAATTTTCAAAATTTTTTCAAAATTATAGGTGAATAAGATGAAATTAACAATTGTAACCATATTAAATGTTGGCCATCTTGGCGATCAACAACAAGTATTGGCAATACGTGATAAGCTTTCACAAAAATTTAGTCAATTTCAGATTGCGGCAGTAGAATGCGACGACAACGACCCCAATATTCTAAAAAAATTGGAGATAAACCCTGCCACCGAAGATAAACAGGTCTTGCTTATTTGTTCAAAAAACGGCTGCGATCTTGTCCAACGAAAAGAAATCCAACATCTTATTCGAAATAGAAAATTCCATGTGATCTGGGTTGGATATCAAGCCCATGCCGAATTATTCGAAAATGAACAATGGTTCGATAGAGTTGCTTTGCCTACCCATATCATTAAAACTTATCCAAAATTAGCGCAAGTATTTGGAACAAAATTAGTGGCTATGGATGTCGTTCCTCATTCCTTAAAAGAAAGTGATTTACTACCAGCACTTCAGCGTTGGAATGCACAGTATCGCGATGAAACTATTGCAATACCACCTATGGCTGATAGAAGTCCTGTGGGTGTTTTTCTGGGTGGAGACGTACCCAATCCTGATGAAACCCATCTGTATTGGGACCCTAAGGAAGCCTTTGAAGCAGGAAAAGCCTTCGGTACCCTAGCTCTAAAAGAGAAAAAATTCTTATGGATAACCAACAACCCCCGTACTGGGAAATTTTATCCAGATTCCCCCAATAGTAAAAAACCAATTATTAGACAATTCAAAAACTCACGGTGGCTAACATTGGATGATGTTTTAAAGAATGCATTGGAAGAACATTTAAGTAAATTAAGCGAAACGGATAGATTAAAATTCCAAACGGATCTCGCCTATCAACAGCTGATAAAAGAACAAGTACTCGCAATTTTAATAAAAACTCAAACTGAACCAGCTCATCAACAAAAAATTGCGCATGCGACACTTGCACCATTAGATCCCGTAAGTGCCGCGTTTATTCAAGGGGTGGAATCCTCTGGTCTAAGAGATAAAAGAGATTTTGTTTTTTATAGATTTCAAGTTCGGAAAGTCTGCCTTTAATGCTATCTTAGGTTTACTGAAACAACATCCAAATTCCGAAGTCTATTGTTCCGCAGAATCCTTTTCGAATGCAGCACTCGGATATCTCTTTCAAAACATCTTTGCCTTCCCCGTAAGTAGCATGAATGAAGAACATAGAAATGGGCTTACCTACTTCTGCAGTTTGGGATTAGTCGCAATTTTTGATATCAGTACCTTACAGAAAGGGGTTATTGAACTACAGAAAAAGAAATTATTATTGGCCCAAGGTAACCAAGATGCTGCCACTATCGCAGATTCTGCTAAAGCTTATATTTTAAGTAGCCCTGTTCAAGGCGCAGATAAAGCTCCAGGGGATCCAGCGGCAGAAATGAAATTGTCTCGGGATAGTGGTGGTCCCGAAAAAACAATCCCTGCTTCAGGTCCTAACACCCAAAGTAAAGAAACATCTGCTCCTCCTGCAGTAATGCATTCACAAGCAGGATCAGCTGCAGCCAATGCAGCCGCCCATGCACCCGATGCAGCGAGTACAGCCAGAGCTAATGCAACAGTGGTAACTGTCGACCAACCTAGCGTGGATCCAAAACCTAAAGTTGTCTCAGGACTTTAACTTTTCTGTCTTAGAAACAAAAGCCATAGATCAATTACAGTCCCCAACTCTCGGGTTGGGTATTTTATACGGACAGCAAAAACTAAAAAATTGCTATATAATCTTATGTTCAATCTTGTATCAAAAGTTTTTGGCAACCTAAGGGTTTGATATGATAAAAAATATTTCTCAAAAAGCCTCTGAATGGATGACACTTGCCGTTGTCACATTGATGTATATCGCTTTATGTTCAGAAGCGGACATGTATGTTCCCGCGTTTCCTGAGATGGTTAATTACTTTTCCACCACCGAGGACAAAATTCAACTCATCCTCAGCATTAATTTCTTAGGCTTATGTATCGCAGGCCTTTTTTGTGGACCGCTCTCGGATGCCTTGGGAAGAAAAAAAGTCCTTTTGATTGGCATGATTTCATTCTTCCTAAGTAGTTTAGGGTGTGTATTGGCAGACAGTTTTTATTCCATGTTATTTTGGCGGTTTATTCAAGGAATGTCTGCTTCAGTACCCATGGTGGTGGGATGTGCCATATTTCTCGATAAATACAGCCTTGCGAAGGCGAGTCAAATTGTTGGGATAATAAACAGTTTTATATCCGCTGCCATGGCAGGAGCTCCAATACTCGGCGCATATTTAAGTAATCTTTTTCACTGGCGAGCCAATTTTGTTTTTATATGTATTATAGTAGGCCTAGCACTATTGGGAACGATATTGTTCATTGATGAAACCCTTCCTGAAGAAAACAGAAAATCATTCCAACTATCAACGGTCGTTAAAGATTATTTCGTTCTATTAAAGAGTTTTAATTTTGTGGGTTACTCTGTCATTGCCCTATTACCTTTTATTGCTGTTGTGATTTATATTTCAAATTTATCACTGATATTGATTAATCATCTGGGAGTTTCAGTCACGCAACTCGGGTATTATCAAGCAACCACCATGCTTACTTATATGATTTCATCCGCCTTGGGTGCAAAATTAATCGCACATAAAGGAGTTGAGTTTACCAAAAATCTTGGTAGCATTACCGCCATAATCGGGGGGTGTGGATTATTACTCACTGCCATTTTTGCCCCAACCAATATTCCACTGATTTGTCTTTCAATGGCTATTTTTGCTGCAGGAGGTTCTTTAACCGTTGGAATTTTTGGAATGAACGCTTTGGAGCTTTTTCCACATATGAAGGGAACAGCCTCAGCAATGCAGGTGGCCATTCGTCAACTATTGGCCGGTGGCACCGTTTTCATTTCGGAACTTACCTTTAATGGTACCATTGTTCCCGTGGCAGTAATTATCTTCACCTATATCGTAATTTCAATACTATGGTATTGGATGATTGAAAGTTCAAAATCATCATTGAAAATTACGGATCCTAACCTTGAAAATTCATAAACAACCAAAGAAATTTTGCATCTTAAATTAAACCCGCGTAGTTAAAATGAAGAATTTTATTGTATAATTGACTAATTATCTCTTGATTTCAAGCGCTCAAAGGAAAATGAACGTGAACTTTGCGTTATCTAACTTAATTTTAGATCCGGTAAAACAAATTATTAATGTAACGAAACGTAAATATATTGTCTACAAAGATAATAAGCGACATGAACTTTATACCAATTTTATCCAATCCTGCACCAACAATAATATTACTGTTCAAGATGTAATCAATCTTGGTTTCAAACTCATGCGCCAAGCAAAGCTGCATCCTCATTTTTTTGGCAATAATTCGCTGCTTGAAACAGCTCAATACTTAACCTTTTTCGCATTACAATTACCTTATGAATACAATAATTCAAACTATTTAAACAGAACAATCAATGAATCTGAGACAAAAAAAATTATCGAATTATTTGAAAGAAGAATTTCTGAACGACTCCCCGTGGAATACATTACCCACGAATCCTGGTATTCCGGACATAAATTTTATGTTAACGAACATGTATTAGTCCCAAGATCAATCATGAACACCCGTTTTAACGATTTCTTAAATGAAATGCATTGGGAAAATTATCGTGTATTAGATTTATGTACGGGTTCTGGTTGCATAGGGATTACTCTTGCATTATTAAACTCCAAGATACATGTTGATCTATTAGATATCTCCCGACAAGCACTCGAAGTGGCACAAATCAATATTAATCAATATTCACTAAACAATAGAGTTCAATGTATTCAAAGCGATCTATTCGAAAACATTAAAGACAGGTATGACATAATCATTACTAACCCACCTTACGTCACCACCGCTGAATATAACGCAAGCCCAGATGAATTTAAAACAGAACCTAAAATAGCATTAGAAGCCGGAATCGACGGCCTCAATGTTTTAGACATAATCATTACCAATGCTAAGCATTATTTAAACCCAAATGGCAAGCTTATTGCCGAAGTTGGAGTCACTGCTGCAAAGCGCATCAAAAGAAGATATCCAAATATTCCATTCAAATGGTATAAATATAGAAAACCTTCTGGAGAAGAAGCCATGTTCGGGATGCATTGTGTCTTTGTATGTGATGCAAAGGGGTTATCTTAAGTCAAATTGAATTTCGAATAACTTCTCCAATTCTATACTGCTAATTCTTACCTGCATTCGCAGGGATGACGGCAGGTAATCGCAAGGTTTAAAGTCAAAATGTTCTAGGCTGACATATTACGTGCATATTCACTATAGATTAGCGCCATAGTCCTATAATCCTTTCCTTCTTTAACTCAACTCAGGTTATCAATCTTAACTTAATAAAAATTAGACTTTACAATAAACATAATATGTTATATTATAAATAGTAAATAGGGGGAAAGGGTTATGAATTTCACTATTTACATTGAAGACTCAACTGGACAAACTATAACGAATGTTGCACATGCACTTGGGAAAACTCGAAATGCAATTGTACGAGAGGCAATAGAGGAATGGTGCAATAAGCACGCGCCCACACAATGGGAGCCAGGTTTTTTTGATTTTGAGCCCATCACTGATTGCCCCAATTTCTCTCAATATCGGCATGAATTTGAAAAACAGCCTTCTGAAGATCCTTTAGCATGAAATATATCCTTGATACCTGCGTTGTATCCGATTTTTTTAAAAAAATACCCAATGTTATTTCACAATTTGAGAAAAATTCACCTAGTCTATTAGCCATTTCTAGCATTACAGTTTTAGAAGTTGAATATGGACTTGCGATAAATCCTGAAAGAGCCATTAAACTAGAGCCTTTATGGAAGGCCTTAATACGACAAATTCAGATTATACCTTTCACAAATGAAGATGCCAGAATAACTGCCCAACTTCAGTGCTATTTAAAAAACAAAGGGACTTTAATCGGAGCCTATGATGCATTACTCGCAGGCACCGCATTAAATCGAAAAGTAACTTTTGTTACATCTAACACGCGGGAATTCATACGAGTTCCCCATTTACGACTGGAAGACTGGCGAAAAAACATTTCACAAACTACTTCTATTGAGGCTTAAGATATCTCAAGTACCTCCCAAAAATTAATGACTCGCAAAATCTAATTCTAACCAATCTGACCTTTAGGACCAGTCATGTTCTTTTGGGTTCTTTTGGGCGATCGCCATAATCTATTATATTTATAAACATTTTGAAAAATTACGTGCTCATTTTCGCAACATTATCGATGCTCTCAATAATAATATTAAAGAAGGGGGTATGAACCGTATGCCCCATCCCTGGCACAATAGCAAGTTTAGAGTGAGGAATTGCTTTTTGTATGGCATAAGCATGATCGACTGGGAATATGGGATCTTGATCTCCATGCAAAATTAAAGTTGGAACCTTAATTTTACTTGGAGCTTCGCTATGTAATGCATAAGATGCCTGTATCGCAAGAAAATGATTTTTTTGATTAGTAGGATACCGCATTCTTGCAAACATTTGCATCACCAACTGATGAATCAGTTCTTCATCCAAGGGAATTTTTGAACCATTGGCAAGGCGTACCCCTTCAATATATTGGCTTACTTGCCCCTCTACTGTACTTTTGGGATTTGCCATCATGTTTTTAAGCCATGCAATATATTCTGGGTTCGGTTTAGAAAGAGTGCTGTTAGAGGGTTGATCTTGCAATGCAGCCAAACCCACGCTCATGTCGGTTGATGTCATCATTAATGTTAGGCTATTAATTCGATCTGGAAAATGTGCCCCCATTATCATGGCGATTTCTCCACCCATGGAAGCTCCCACCACATTCACTTTTTTAATCCCATAATAATCACAAATTGAAATAGCATCTTTTGCCATATCTAAAAGATTATAAGGATTTTTTGCATAGTCGACAGGCGATGATAACCCAACATCCCGATGATCATATCGAATGACAAAGTAGCCTTTATTTGCTAATTGCTCACAAAATTGTTGCGGCCAAAGAATCGATTGCCCAGCATTGCCCATCACCAAAAGTATTGCAGGACGTTGGTTATCCCCGAAAGTTTCAGTCCAAAACTGTAGTCCATTGGCTTGAATTACTCTTTGCTCTAATCCATAGGCAACACCCGCAGCCAAATTGAATGTAAAACAAACAGAAATTATAACGAAGTAGATAAACTGTTTCATAGTACTCCCCAGGTTCTGGCTCTTCGTGCAAAAAAATTACAAAAAAAAAATAATACCATAATTCAACTGCCTACAACAAACATTGTCATCTCGCAAACACTAACAAACATTAAAGAGATCGATTCCTAACCAACCAATGTCAAATATATTTAATTAATACAAAGACATATGAATTTCAAAGGTCGAACCCGATCAATACTAATAGTTTTCTATTGACATATTTACAATTTTTAATCATTATTTGTTTTTCTAACATTAGATTGTAAATGGTAGTCTATGTCGCCTAAAATTATCGGTATCACCGGAAAAACAGGGGCTGGGAAAACAACTCTTGCTCAGGATCTTGCATCCGTTTTAGAAACAACCCTATTGTGCTGGGACGATTTTGACAGTATTTCACAAGGTCCAGATGACTACGTTGATTGGTATAATCGGGGACAGAATTATGAAGAGTGGAATTACCAAGCTTTGGCTGAAGTGCTGAAAACTCTAAAGTCTAATCATTCAATGACACATCCCACGCTGAATATTCTACTTAACCCAACAAAATATATTTTTTTTGATGCCCCTCTTGGGAAACTCCATAAACAAACCGGGCAATATATTGATATTTGTATTCACATTGATGTACCCTTAGATGTTTGTTTAAGCAGACGTATTATCCGAGATTTCAAGGCAAACAATAAAACCAAAGACGAACTTATTGACGAATTGGAATTCTATTTATCTCAGGCCCGACCCTTATTTTTCGATGATGATCTTAAAAACAATGCAGATTTTATCATTGATGGAATGTTTTCAACCAAAGAACAGACACAAAAAGTTAAAAGATACTTGATAACTTCTACTAGGAACTAAATTATGCAACCTTCATCTTTAAATATTTTTTCCTTAAACATTGAACTTGATCGCCATTTTGATCGAATTATTCCTTTTTTAAAAGAACAACAACCTGAAGTCATTTTAATGCAAGAGGTTCTAAGCAAAGATCTTCCTTATCTCGAAAATGCTCTTGGAATGAATGGGATATTTACCCCCATGAGCCTTTACCCATCGGGACCAAGCCAAAACCAATTGGGTCTTTGTACATTTTCTCGTTTGCCCGTAATAAAAAAAGAAAATCACTACTACAAAGGCAACAGAAATAATCCTCATTGGTTGGAATATAAAGGCCCTTTAGAAATGCCAAGGGCAATTCAAATGACCGAAATTTCTAAAATGGATCAAACCTTCAGTTTTATTAACACCCATTTTACTTGGACCCCCGATGGGAAACCCAGCCAGCAACAGCATCAGGATTTAGAAGCTCTATTTAAATCTCTTGATCAATTTCAGGAGTTTATTTTATGTGGAGATTTTAATGCACCCCGAGGCTCAATTATTTTCGACACCCTTGCCAACAAATATAAAGATAATATTCCACCGAATATCAATACAACGATTGATAAACGATGGCATAAAGCAGGGGATCTTAATTTGGTCGTGGATGGCCTTTTCACTACCCCTAAATATCAAGTAAAAACGATTGCAATCATTGATAATCTAAGCGATCATTGTGGGATCTTGGCAAATGTTAGTTTTGCCTAAGGATCCCGTTATAGCATCTCACTTAAAAATTTTATCTAAGGAAAGTAAGCATGAATATCAAAAATATTGTCTTTGACGTTGGCAACGTCCTTGTTCGTTGGGAACCTTACGAGGTCATCAACGCTGTCTTCCCAGAAAATGATCCCTTGGTCTTTTATAAGTTAATACGACCGATATGGCTTGACTTAAACTTAGGAAAAATTACGGAAGATCAGGCAATTGATTTGTATCACTCTTTATTCAATATTCCAAAAAACAAATTAATCCAATTCATGCATCAATTAAAAGTTTCCCAAACCCCTATTCCAGGTAGCCTTGAGCTTCTAGACACATTAAGCCAAGCACAATACTCCCTATTTTCCATCACCGATAATGTCAAAGAACTAATTGCTTATCACCAGCAACACTCTAATTTTCTGCATAAATTTCATGGCATCATTGTGTCAGCTGAAGTCGGGGTTTTAAAGCCAAATCCAGAAATTTATTATTGCCTTATACAACGCTATTCTTTAAATCCTGCTGAAACAGTTTTTATAGACGATCTCATCGAAAACGTTGAAGGTGCTAAAAAAGTCGGCATGCACGCTTTTCAGTTTTTGGATGCTCAATCATGCCGAGCAAAGCTCAATGATTTCGGGGTTCATACCTCATAAAAATCACTCTCAAAGCCTGCACAAATCAAATTTTGCATATATTTTTTTAAAAGTGTCTTTGCGCATCAACTAACTTAACATATCTAAATACACTTGAGTTGCAATTGAGAAGATATCTTTGGCACTATTCAAACTGCAAGATAGCTTGTCAGCCCGAGAACTCAAAATCTCGGTCTTAATGCACACTAAAATCGATTCGCGAAACGGAGAGTAGTATTATGGCAGCAATCCCTTCTGAAACCGCCCCCAAAGACACTGGTGAGAAAAAAGACGCAGGTGAAAGAAAAACCGCAGAAGACCTTAAGGTGGTTCGCGATCTAAAACATTATCCCAGCGACCATCGTCGTTATCGATATCTAGAACTCCAAAATGGTTTAAAGGTTTTGTTGATTGAAAACAGAAGGGCAACCGTTTCCCAAGCTGTTTTTGAAGTCTCCGCGGGAAGTTTTCACGAGCCTGACCAGTACCCAGGTTTAGCACATTTTTTAGAACATATGGTTGCTGTCGGCGGGACTCAAAAATATCCTGAAATTGATGGTGATGATAAATTTATAGCTGCACATAGAGGTGAAAGCAATGCCATGACCTCTGCAGAAAAAACCCGGTATGTTTTTACAATTTTACCAGAAGCATTTAATGAAGCTCTAGACCGATGTGCTCAGTTTTTTATTGCACCCCGACTCACACAAAAGGGATTTGCCTTCGATGATAGCTGCATTCAAAGAGAATTATCAGCCGTTCAACACGAATTTTCTCTCAAGGTGCCCAAGGATGTATATCGATATTCTTGTGTGGAAGCCCAAACCACCAATCCCAAACATCCAGGCGCTCGGTTTAAGTGTGGAAATCGAGACACACTTAAAGAAAGCGAGATGCCTCAAATTTTAGAAGCAATGCGGGCTTTTTATCACACCCATTATACAGCGGACAGAATGACGGTAGTTTTAGAATCTCCTCATGCTTTATCTGAATTAACACATTTAGCTCAAATCCATTTCGCGAATATTGCAAGGGCCAAGGCACAAGTTCCCCCGTTAAATAAAGCTCCTCAGTATAGAGAAAGTGACTTGGGACTCTTCATTCAATTAACATCCGTTCAGAACAATCGATCATTAAATCTTCTGTTTATTTTACCCATGCAACGGTCACCTGAACTCGAGAGAGCCCTGTCTTATATTAATCTTGCCTTAGGCAATTCCGAAGACGGTGGATTATTTGCAACCTTAAAGCAGAAAGATTGGATATCCGATGGTTTGATTTTGATTCAATATTCAGACGGGGATTATCAACCTCAGGTTCTTTTTGCGTTTGCATTAACCGAGCAAGGTGTATTAAAGCTACAAGATATAAAACAAGCTGTTTTTCAATATATTCAATTTATTAGAAAACAAGGAATGGATATCCGTCTATACGAAGAAATGAGAGACAGAGAAAAGAGGGACATCTTACTAGAAGCCTATACATTTAATAACAGCTTGTTTAGGTTTTTAGATAACCTAAAATTTTATCCTGTTGATAAATTCTTTGATGGGTCAATGATATTAGATTCTGCTTTCCCAGAGGCGATGATTGGTCAAATATTAGATGAACTTACGCCGCAGAATATGCGCCAAATCCTGACGGCTAAGGGTATTAAAGGAAATAAAAAAGAACCTTACACTGGTGCAGAGTATAGTGTAGAACGTCTGTCAGAGCTAAAACTACAAAGAGAAGTCCAAGTCATGGCCTTTAAAGCTCGAACTCCACAGAAAGTAAGTTTTCCTGCCGTTTCTCACTTGGATGTCCCTGCTGATAAATTTAGAAGGCCGACTCTTGTCTATTCGGCACCCCGATTACGTGTTTGGTTTTCACAAGATCATCATTTCAAGCAACCGACAGTGATAACAGATTGTTATTTTAACTCTTCATTTGCTACAGAAACACTTCAAAATGCTATATTATCTCAAATTTATTTGTCTCTTATAACGGATGAGTTAAGGGAAAAACATGACAGTTCCTTCGCTGCTAAAAATAACAGACTCAGTGCAGCATCCAATTCAAAGGGACTTATGGTTAGAATTGACGGTTTTCCTAATCATCATGAGGAGGCTTTTGGAATACTATTAGACACTGCACAAGGATTAAATGTTAAACTAGCTGATTTTGAAAAACACAAGGTTCAATTTATTCAAGCTTTTCAACATCACATGACGGAAGGTCCGATTGTGCATTGTAAAGAAATTATCGATGAACTCTTAGACCATCACAATTATCCAAACGAAAAATATAATGTCGCTCTAAAAGGAATTCAATTTAAAGATTTACAAAACTTTATCCATCGAATGTTATAGCCATGGCGCTGTTACACCTCAAACCGCTATACAATTAGGAAAAAATATTTTAGCACGACTCATTCCTATCGCCGAACACAGATCTCCTGTACCGGTACCCAATGCAGGTTTGACTTGTCTTTCTGCAGGCAAAAGTTATACCTATCGAGTACCAAGGAAAAAAGAGGACGATAAAGAGGTTAATGAGGCCATTGTCTTATTTTTACAAGGGCCTGATAATACACCGAGAACTCGTATTTTGTTGGATTTAGTAATTCAAAACATAAAATCCGAATTTTTTACCTGTTTTAGAGGACAATCTTATACACCGGTATGCGATTTTTGTATTGTAGGAGAAATTATTGGAATAAGGTTCTCCATTGTCACACCTCATTCAATTCCTGAAACACTGAAAAAATTAGAAGAATTCATTCGTTCAGCTCTAAAAATTTTATCAGAGCTCACTGAAAAGGATTTTGAGGCACAAAAAGTTGCCCTCGAAATGGAGGATTTTAGTGCATTTGATAAGCCAGAACACCCTTCTGAATTTCCGATCTTTTTTTCCCGTCGATTTGAAATGGGTACTTATCGGACGGGGGGAGTCCAAGCATTTCGTAAATTATATGCTCAGATCACTTTATCGGAATTACAAGCCTTTTATAAAGCATTAATCGATCCCCTCAGCAGAAGACAAATTATTGTCACCAGCGGAAGAGATGAGGCAGTGGTCGATCCCCAGACAGTGGTAGTGAAAGATACAACTGTATTCAAAAGAACAATGCCTCGTTATGAAAATTATATGGAAGTAGGACAACGGTACATTCAATCATTACTGGATTTCAACCAAGGTGCTACGGAAGAGGCTGCTGCTGAAAGAAAGCGCAGTTTAGAAACAATTTTAGTGGAAGGTGGTATTATTGATGAACAAGATGTCGAAAATCTTGTTGAAGGGGCCCTAAAACAACACGAAGGATCCATTGACCCCTTATTAGCACCCGGGATCCCCAAGGCAACCCCTTTAGTTTTAACGTATTGTTTCTATTTGGAACAAGCAAAGGTTATGAAACCACTCGGTTTAGAAGTGCGTAGCGATGAGGGAAATGACGCTGCCCCTGCCCCACCCTGCTGCGCTATTGCATAACTCCCTATATAGCACCCCTTCCTTGCATTTTCCCCCCCAATGCGGTAGGCTTAGTGGTTAAGTTTGTATTCTGCTTTATACTGAATTTATGAGCATCTGGAGTTTATTATGGCACGCGTTACCGTAGAAGACTGTTTGGATCATGTGGAAAACCGCTTTCAACTGGTGTTGATTGCTTCAAAACGAGCCCGGCAGTTGGCCCTGGGGGGTGCTGAGGCTACTGTTCCGTGGGAAAACGACAAAGCCACGGTTGTGGCCTTGCGTGAACTTGCGGCAGGTAATTTATCTGAAAAACCCCCAGCAAACGATACAGCCGAATAACAAGGGGGTATCCCCTTTTCTAAATGGATTAAAGACCCATGGGGGGGGCGTGGTTGAGTTTACCGACTTACAAGAGCAGCTATTACGATATTTAACTCAGGACCAGGTCTCCCGTATCGCTGAGGCCTATCAATTTGCCGCAAAGGCCCATGAAGGACAACAACGTTCATCGGGCGATCCTTTTATCTCCCATCCTTTTGAAGTTGCCCGCATTCTTGCCAATATGCATATGGATTACCAAAGCATTATGGCGGCTATGTTGCACGATGTGATTGAAGATACCGAACTTGATAAAGCCACCATTGCAGAAAAATTTGGCGATGAAGTTGCTGAGCTGGTGGATGGGGTCAGCAAACTTGAACTCATCAATTTCGAAAGCCAGGCAGAAGCCCAAGCTGAAAATCTTCGCAAAATGATGTTGGCCATGGCGCGAGATATTCGAGTCATACTCGTTAAATTAGCCGATCGTCTGCACAATTTAAGAACCTTAGCCTCACTCCCCAAAGAAAAACAACGACGCATCGCAAAAGAAACACTGGAAATCTATTCGCCCATTGCCAGTCGATTGGGAATGAATAACTTTCGTGTTGAATTTGAAGACATCGGTTTTTTCATATTTATATCCCGTGCGCTACCAAGTCCTTAAAGATGCCGTCAAAAAAGCACGTGGGAATCGAAAAGAAATTATTCACGCTTTAGAATCCAATGTCAAAAATCGTTTAGAACAAGAAGGTGTTCTTCCGTTTGTCATTGTCGGTCGAGAAAAACATCTCTACAGTCTTTATAAAAAAATGCGAAAAAAAGATTTATCGCTTTCAGAAATCATGGATGTGTATGCCCTACGCGTAATTGTCGATAAAGTCGATACCTGTTATCGAGTCTTGGGCGTTATTCATAATCTTTACAGACCCATCCATGCCCGATTTAAGGACTATATTGCAATCCCAAAAGCCAATGGTTACCAATCGATTCACACCACCGTCGTGGGTCCTTTTGGGGTTCCGGTTGAAATCCAAATACGCACAGAAGAAATGGATAGGATCGCGGAAAATGGAATTGCAGCGCATTGGTTATATAAATCCAACACGGGGGTTAAACGCACCGAAGCTGAAGCCCGAGCTCGCGAATGGCTGAAGAGCATGTTGGAAATTCAGAAAAAAACTGGAAATTCCTTGGAATTTATTGAACACGTGAAAGTGGATTTATATCCCGATGAAGTCTATGTGTTTACACCTCAGGGGGATATTTTGTCGCTGCCCAATGGAGCCACCTGTGTCGACTTTGCCTATGCCGTACATACCGACGTTGGAAATACCTGTATTGCGGCCAAAATTGATCGTCGCCTGGTTCCTTTAAGCTCACGTATTACCAGCGGTCAAACCATCGAAATTATCACGGCCACCGGTGCACACCCCAATCCCGCGTGGTTGAGCTTTGTCGCCACTGGAAAAGCACGCAGCAATATTCGGCATTGGTTGAAAACACAACAAGATAGCGAAGCCAAAGTGCTTGGTAAACGTCTATTCGATCGTGCCTTGGCGTCTTTATCAATCACGCTCAGCGATATTCCAGAAAATCGTTTAACATCGTTATTAAAGGATTTAAAACTTGAAAATACGGATCGTCTGTTTGAAGAAATTGGCTTAGGCAATCAAGTTGCTCCTTTAGTGGCTCGAAGACTCTCTGAAGATAAGATCATTGATGAAAACCCCTTAACGCCTCTGGCCATTCGTGGCACCGAAGGAATGGTGGTCGCTTATGCTAAATGTTGTCGCCCTATCCCCGGCGATCCCATCGTCGGCCATTTAAGTTCCGGAAAAGGGATCGTTATCCATCGAGAAAGTTGCAACAACGTAGCCGAAATGCATAAATTTCCTGAAAAATATATCTTCGTAAAGTGGGGGGATACGGTTGAAGGCGAATTCTTAGCAGAACTTCGGGTGGATGTTTTGAATCAGCGTGGGGCTTTGGCCACCCTTGCCAATATCATGGCCGACAGCGGCGCCAATATTGAAAATGTCCATATTGATGAAAGAGATTCGCGGCACAATACAATTACTTTTTTATTGAACATTCAAAATCGAAGCCATGTCGCACGAATTATTCGTCTGTTAAAAGAAGTTGAAGGGGTGACTCGCGTAGCACGTGTTAAACAGAGTCGTTAAAGATATAAATAAGGGTAAAAGATGCTAAACCAAAATGGAATGGAGCAACGAATGGAATTTAATGAAACAACCATGGTCGAACGTGTTATTCAGTGGTCCAATATCAATTCGGGTTCATTCAATGTTCTTGGTTTGGAACGCCTATCTGCCGCCCTAACTCATACCTTTTCAGAATTAGAATGTGAAGGAGATGTTCTCTCCCTTCCCCCCATTGATCAAGTCAATTCCCAAGGGATTTCTACCAAAGTGGATCTTGGTCCCATGCTCCGCTTCTGGAAGCGTCTACAGGCTCCTCTACAAATACTTTTGGTGGGTCATATGGACACCGTATTCCCTCTGGATCAACCGTTTCAACAGGCCAAATTTAAAAATGATACTATTATTGTGGGTCCCGGGGTTACGGATATGAAAGGAGGATTATGCGTCATGTTCGAAGCCTTAAAAGCGTTTGAAAAGTCCAAGCATAAAGACAAGGTGGGCTGGGAGGTGTTGATTAATCCCGACGAAGAAATTGGTTCTTTGGCCTCAGCCCCTTTTCTGGCGGAACGTGCCAAATCACATCATCTAGCGCTTTTATTTGAACCCGCTATGGATGAACAAGGCACATTGGCCGGGGAACGAAAAGGCAGTGGTAAATTTACTCTGGTGGTTAAGGGCAAAGCCGCGCACGCCGGCCGAGATTTTCATCTGGGTAAAAATGCTATTTGTGGTTTGGCAGAACTTGTGCTTGGAATCGATCAATTAAATGGCCAACGCGAAGGAGTGACTCTCAACGTTGGGCAAATTGAAGGTGGCGTTGCTGTGAATGTTGTACCCTCGCTTGCCATTGCAAAACTGGATATTCGAACCCAAAGTGTGGAAGACGAAAGCTGGGCTCGAACTCAAATTGAATCCATTATAAAAGAAGTACAGAAACAACGAGAAATCAAAATAGATTTGATGGGCCAATTTGGTCGTAAACCAAAAAAATTATCTGGTAAAACCCTAGCCCTGTATGAATTGGTACAAAAAATCTCGACCTCATTAGGACAACCCTTATCCTGGAAACCCAGTGGAGGCTGTTGCGATGGTAATAACCTCTCAGAAGCAGGACTGCCCAATATAGATACCCTAGGCGTCTGTGGTGGCAAAATTCACAGTGACGAAGAATACCTTCTGGTAAAGAGTCTTACAACGCGAGCAAACCTAACCTATACGCTACTCACTCACCTCAGTGAACATGGCTTTTAATATTCAGGCCTTATCCATACACTAAATAAGTCTATATAAGACAAAACCCTTATAAGACATCTTCCCAATGTTCATTCGTTTTTTAAAGCGATATTCTAACCTTATGTCGGTTGGTTACAAAAAGATCCATTATAACTACCCAGGTTTCTATCAGATTGCAACCAACCGATAACTTAATTATTTATCGACAGCTATAAAAATTAAATAATCTATGCTATGTTTCCATTAGGTAGGGTTCTATTCTAATGGAAACTTTTAATGAAAAAATCAAAGTCTAAATCAGGCAATAAAAAATTAACCCTTGTTAAAGTTGGGCATAGACAAGAACCTGAAGTGATTAGTATGGCTGGGAAAAAAGAAAAGAAACTTGAGAAAGAGTTAGCCGGCTTTGTAAAACATATTGTGCAATTGAAAAAGGAAAAAAACCGAACCCAGAAAAAAATCGAAAAAACAAAATCTAAACTTAAGGCAAAACTTCAGCCTCATACTAAGAAAGATCAAAAAGCGAAACTTAAGAAACCATCACAGCATTCAAAAGTTATTCCTTTTAATCCTACAAAACCTAAGAAAAATAATAAGGAATAGATCTTTAGCTATTTTAACTATCCATTTTAAAATTCTTCTTAACTCCATTATAAGTATCCCTAAAATTTTTTTTAAAGTGATGATCTTCTTCAAAAATCACGCCGCATTAACACAACCTTTTTTCCAGGCCTTACAGGTTCGTTCTCTCAATACATCAACGCTCATGAAAATATCTTTGCCCTTCGCCATGCGATTGTATTCATTCGTGGTTAAAATGGGTTTGACTGAGGCCAACGATTTGCGAGTTAAGCCTGCAGGAACACCCGTATCCCCATATTCATCCACCATAAAACCCACATGAAACATTACGGTTCCTTTTCCTTTAACATCATGACAGGCAATCGCAATAAAGGCCGCTTCACTAAAAGCATTTCCCTTTATTTCTGCAACCACTTTGCCCTTTGATTTTTTAATCGCGGCTCTAATCTCATCTCCTGCTTCCATCATTCCACCTTGACTATTAATAGTAATAATAACGGTGTCATCTTCCTTAGCCTTCTTCAGAGCCGATTTCACTGAAGGAACATGGCCATAATCAATAAATCCATTCAGGCGAGCATAAAAAGTCGACGCCCAAATATTATCCACTGGAAAGAGTGCAAGTACAATAAATAGCAAGGCTAATTTTTTAAGCATAAGAATTTATCTCCTAAAAAAATAGAGTAGATACTCTTTTTTTTACATTTCTGGACTTAAAATAAATAAAATTATCAATTTAAAAAATTATTGAATATTCACGTTTCAAGATGAATCTTACATTGACACCCTCACCCACCCAAAGGAGGGCGATTCCCGATGATTAAATCGAGTGGTTCTTGGGCTGAGCCTTCAATGAGTGCCCATATCTCCACAAGCGTTACTTTCCGAGTGCCCCTCGGTAGACCGTTTTGGCATTTAGATTATGCCTTATATCCTCTAGCTAAAGCAAGAGGTCTTACGGCATATTATGATAAAATTAGAATACTCCCCTGATTCAGAAGGAAATCTTCTAAAAAAAACGAATTGGAGCTTTTTCATTGTAACTAATGATGAATCAAATTGGAATAGTTATAAAAACAGGTTATCGGGTATGTTCTGTAGGCTTTGATTTGGAGAAGAATTCGTTCCTTGGTACCTGATATTTAAATTTATCAGGATACCAAGAAACCAATTTCCAACATTACGTGTTAGAAGATTTAGTCTTGCCTTTTCGAGGAGCTGATTCCTCTTCACACATAGTCACAGAAACATTGTTTGGGTAGTTATAAGCTGTTCCTTTTGAGTGGTCAACTACAGCCCCGATGACACCCCCAAAAATAATATTACCAAACATTCCTGCACCTACTTTGGAAGGAACCGATGTCGTCGCAGGATCGTAACCATCTTTCTGTGCAATAATATTTAAATTGCTAGAAGATTTATGCACCATGACGGTGTCCGGCGAACGAACAAACCAGGTTCCTTTATCATTGCTAAGCTTGCACTGAGCGCCTTTAACAGGATTGTTGTTCTGATCACGCACATCAACGCAAACTTGTTGCATTGAATTTCCTGTAATCGTGGCACATCCTCCAAGGAGAAGTGACATTGACGAACAAACAAGTAAAAACGTTAACTTATTCTTAAGTTTCATCTAAAATTCTCCAATAGCAAATTATAAGATTGACATGTTAACAAATTTAAATAATTAATCAATGTATTTATTGTTGATTTTTGTAAGAGTTTTGAAATTATTTTCATTCTTTAAACGTAATAATTTACAAAGTTATTTTACTAATCAATGCCAACCATCTAAATAAAAAATATCCTTCTTAAGGAAAGCACTTCTTTTTTTAAAAAGGAATCATATATTTCTGAGGTGCTTTTTTCAGGATTTTTTCCGTAACCGATTTATCAAGTCCTGTGGCACTCGATAAGGTACCCGCAGAAAATTGTTGCGCTCCAGATAGTAAATTGATTTCAGATAAATCCTTTGAAGCATTAAACACTTCATAAATTTCTAGGGGTTCTTCAGCAATATTTAGATACGAATGGAACGTTCCTATTGGAATAAATACCAAATCTCCTGGTTTAATGATTGCTTTATACACCTTGCCTTCATTGTCCATCATAGTGAAAAAGGCAGATCCCTTGGTGACAAAAAACAAAGTATCATTAGCCGTATACCAATGTGGTTCACGAAGGGTACCCGGATTCATAATTGTTTGTTGTATGGCCATCGCTTTCATGGCGGGAGTTGTTTTTTCATCGATTCTTCGGATCGAACCCAAAGCACTTGTATACACTGGATTAACCCCTGAAAAATTACCTGAAAAAGGGCTTGGAATAATGGCACGTTCAGGAACAGAAGAAGGATCGGTCAAACTTAAACGATTCGAGGTCGTTCTTTTTAGCGTGTCTATATCTTCTGCTGAAAGCCCTAGCGATCGCTCTAACAAATCACTGGGTAGGGCAGCCCACGCAGTTGCAAAGTCTCGGTCGGCTGCATTAGAGGAATTATAAGCAACAAGGAAGTCTAATTCAGAATCACCCACATTTTCCAAAACATGCAAGGTGGCTTTGGGAATTAACCAGGTCCCATTTTTCTCAACCGTAAATATCTTAGATTTACCAATTCCATCCCAAATGGTAATTTTCATTTTGCCATTTAGCACAACTCCCACTTCATCTGCATTGGCATGCCAATGCGGCACACGCATGGAGTGGTCAAATAGCTTATAATAAAAAAGAAGCCCAGTTAAACCTAAATTTGCAAATTGCTGCGCACTTTCAGAAATGCGAACACCCGCTTTGTTCTTAGCAATTTGTCCTTTTTCAAACAAATTCAGTCGATAAGGAAATTCTGTAGATAATTGGTTGTTTTCTTGTTCCATAAAATTCTTTATTTTCTGGGAAGATTTTTTTGTGTTAATGATAGTTTCATTTTTATCTTTGTTATCTTTAATAAGACTTCGCTGAGTAGTTAAAGTGCTGGGCTGGGCACTCTTATCCGGCGTCTGTTGTATCTTCGATGTCTCTGCCTGAAGTCTAGATAAATGACAAAAGAACAAGGAAAAACAAAGCATTGCATAGATTACGTTTTTCATTCCAGACATCCTTACCCATTCTTAATCTATACTATATAATACAAGATTACCTTGGGGTCAAATTCTTATTGACTCGCCACAATGAATTAACAAAGTAACTTTGAGAATCCAAAAAGTTATCAACCACTTCAAACCCACTTGTCATGGCAAGATGATGAATCTGATGCAATGTGTATTTATGAGAATATTCTACATGAATGGGTTCAAACATCTGAAACTTAAACGTCTTGTTTAAGGATCCGATCATCACTTCTTGCTGTTTCAAACTTATTAAATAACTTTCCATCGCTTTAATGTCTACATTATAGGTTCCATAATGTGAAAAGTTATCAATAACAAAATTTCCCTGTAATTCATTATTGATTCTAGCAAGAAGATTTAAGTTAAAAGCCCGAGTTATTCCATCGCTGTCATTGTAGGCTTTTAGCATTGTGTTCACATTTTTGCACAAATCAAAACCAATCAATATTAAATCTTGATCATTTAGCACATTAAACAATTTGTCAAAAAATAACGATGTTGTTTCAGAATCAAAATTGCCAATATTTGATCCTAAAAATAAAACGAAATTGCGGTTTGAGGTAACGGGAACAGCGTGCTCTAAATCCATTAAATAATTTGCTTTTTTGGGATTTATTTTAATTTTTGGAAATTTCTCTGTAAATCTATGCTTAATAAGACTCAGATATCTATCAGAGACGTCAATGGGAATATAGGTGAAATCCACCTTTTCATGAAATAATTGTTCCAATATAATACTTGTTTTTATTCCTTCTCCAGGGCCAAATTCAATTAAATTTACAATTTCGTTCTTCAATAAACTTGCAAGAATGTGTTTGCTATTTTTTAATATTTCAAGATCACATTTTGTCAAGTAATAATCCGGGTGTTTTGTGATTAAATTAAACAATAAAGAACCTTTGGCGTCATAAAAATAAACTGATGGGATCTGCTTTCGCTGCAAAGATAGCCCGTGCAAAATATCGTTTTTAAAGTTATTTAAACAATTTTCTGGGATACTTATTTTACAATGTTTAATTGGAAGTGCCATAGCTTATTCCTGTCCCTCTTTTGCTAATCGGATCCCAGAAAATTGCCAACGTTTATCAGGTTGGTAGTAATTCCGATAGGTTGCTCGAATATGAGATTGGGGTGTGGCGCATGATCCTCCCCGGAGGACCATTTGCCCACTCATGAATTTTCCATTGTATTCACCCAAAACCCCTTCTAATGTTTTAAACCCTGGGTAAGGGCTATAAGAGCTGGATGTCCATTCCCAAAGATCACCAAACAATTGCTGTAAATCATTTACGCGAGAAGCTTGTTGAGGATGATAGAATTCATTTTCTAAAAAATTACCATGTTCTATTGGAATATTATTTACCTTTACAAAATTTTCCCATTCGCTTTCTTTTGGTAACCGATATCCTCTCCAGCGAGCATAAGCGTCAGCCTCAAAATAACTTACATGGGATACAGGTTCTAAAAGATTGAGTTTCCTTAACCCAGACAACGTGAAGACATGCCAATCATTGTCCAATTTATGCCAATATAGAGGCGCATTCCAACCGTTTTTTAAAACGGCTTCCCTTCCTTCAGAAAGCCACCATTGGGGATTTGTATAGCCCCCATTCTCAATAAAATTGAGGTATTCTCCATTAGTTACTAGCCTATTGGCAATCAAATAGGGATTTAAAATTTCCTGATGCCTAGGGCATTCGTTGTCGAATGCAAATAGAGCCTCATCCGTACCAATATTAACAATCCCACCACTGACATAAGAAAATTCAGAACTACTTTTTGACGTGAAGGGGTGATTGTTTGACGACTCAAAGACTGAGCGATTGGAGTTAGGTTGCATCCGATAGACAGGAAAAGAAGGATCCATCGAAAAATTATATTTAATATCCATCAGCATCAATTCTTGATGTTGTTGTTCATGCTGCAGCCCAAGAATTATTAAAAACTTGATTTTATCCCAATCTTTAGTTTCTTTCTGCCCCTGCTCAAGCAAATAATCCAAATGATCATCCACCTGTTTTCGATATTCGTAAACTTCTCTCACAGTGGGTCTTGATAAAAAACCACGCTTTCGCTTTGGGAAAGGTTCGTTCATGCTTTGATAATAGGAATTAAACAAATTTTGAAATTGAGCATTAAAAACTTTATAATCTTTTAAGTATTTTGAAAGTATAAACATTTCAAAAAACCAAGTAGTGTGTGCCAAATGCCATTTAATCGGGCTAACATCGTCCGAGCTTTGAATCACATAATCTTCATTTTCTAAAGTTTGACACAGCAGAACCGTCGTATTACGAATTTTTTGCTTAAGTGCAAGCAATTGTTTCTTTCCGTTTAGCTCTTCTTTCATTTGACCTCACTTCTCTGATACATCTCTTATATGTTTTCCTTTTCAATGGATAAGGGATGTGTCCTTGATATTGCACGTTTTGTCGATTTATCGTTATCTCCAAGCATGGTTTTGGTATTAAGTCGGCCAATAATGGTTCTAATAAAAAAATATTACTTTTTAAATATAGCATAAAATACCTTATAGCCTCTGCAATTATCTTTGTTGCTCTGACTTGCCATTTAACCTAAAATGTAGCTTATATGATTGCATGTATTGAGGCTTATAAAGCAGGTTTAATCAACAGAAATGTTTGGATACCAAACCTAATCTCGGGGTTTGTGGTTGGCATCGTTGCCTTGCCGCTGGCAATGGCTTTTGCTATTGCTTCGGGCCTTAGGCCGGAACAGGGTCTATATACAGCCATTGTCGCAGGCATTGTTGGCGCATTATTCGGTGGAAGTCGAGTGCAAATCTCGGGGCCTACCGGTGCATTTATTGTAATTTTATCTAATATCACTGCCCAGTATGGGGTTACGGGATTACAAATCGCTACCTTGATGGCAGGGTGCATCCTGTTATTAATGGGGTTGGCTAAACTTGGGAATATTATTAAATTTATTCCTGATTCTGTCGTTGTCGGCTTCACCAGTGGCATAGGCGTTATCATTTTTGTCAATGAATGGAAAGATTTTTTTGGCTTGCAAGTATCCACTGCCAATATTCACCATTTTCACGACAAGTTATTACTACTTATTAAATCGTTTCCGAGTTTACATTTGCCAACCCTTGCTCTAAGTTGTCTAGCTCTAATTCTATTAATTATTGTCCCTAAATTCTTGAAACGTATTCCTGCCGTTTTAGTGGCCATGGTCACGGTAACGCTAATTCAGTATTTTTTTCAATTTGAAGGGATTAGTACTATTGGAACATTGTTTGGTGGAATCCCACAACACTTGCCCAAATTCGAACTCCTTCCTTTCAATCTTGATGAAAGTTTAAATTTAATGGGACCCGCCTTCACTATCGCTTTGCTCGGTGCCATTGAATCTTTACTTTCGGCGGTAGTGGCCGATGGTTTGTCTGGAACACGTCATAATGCCAATCAAGAACTCATTGGCCAAGGTTTGGCCAATATTATATCTCCTTTATTTGGGGGATTTGCCACCACAGGCGCAATCGCACGAACCGCCACCAATATCCGAAGCGGAGGCAACAGTCCACTTTCGTCCTTTTTTCATTCAATAACCCTAATATTAATTATTTTGGTGTTAGCCCCACTGGCTTCTTATATCCCCCTCTGTGCTCTGGCAGCCATTTTATTTATGGTTGCCTATAACATGAGTGAGATCCCACATGTGATCTACATTTTAAGACACGCGCCCAAAAGCGATGTTATCGTCTTATTAACTACATTTTTATTAACCGTATTTACGGATCTTGTGGTGGCCGTGAACGTGGGTGTCATTATCGCTTTGGTACTGTTTGCGCGCCGAATGAGCCAAGCCGTTTCAATTGAACTTGAAAGCCCCGAGTCCTTAGAGACTGAACTTGCCAAACACAATATTCGATTACCCCAGGATGTTCTGGTCTATACCATCCAAGGTCCTTTTTTCTTTGGTGCTGCAGAAGTGTTTGAAAGAACCTTAGGCACAACCCATACGGATCCCAAAGCCATCATTTTCAGACTTAAATACGTCCCTTTTATGGACCTCACCGGGTTACAGACTTTCTATGAATTACTACAACAATTTCATAAACGTAATGTTAAAGTGTATCTGTGCGAAGCAAATCCTCGAGTTATTAAAAAATTAAAGCGGATGGATATCTTGAAATGGGTAGAGGGACAGCATGTCTACAATACCTTAGTTACAATTGCAAAAAAAATCCAAACTTAAATTCATCTCTAAAGGCAAACTTATAATAACTTAATTACAATTTGTTATTGACAAAATTCGTTTTATTACCTATCCATATAATAGTGTAAAGTCATTGAAATGCCACCATCCTAAGGAGAATCTATATGAAGTCTATTTTATCAATATCAAGGACCACCTTAATAACAGCGTGTTTATGTTTATTAGCTTCCCCACTTTGTTCGGCCGCCCCACCCGATCTTAGCGGCAGTTATACCTGCTCTGGAAAGGACGCTGTCGATAATAGTGAATATACGGTAGACATGACCGTTACCAAAAATGGGGATGTCTATAACTATAAAGGGGTTGAAACAGGGATGAATAATAAAACTCAAAACTATATGGGAACAGGCTTATTCGCTAAGAATTCAAATAGCATCCTTGCCTCAGAATTTTGGCAAGTGGACAACCTCAATAAAGCAGGTGTTATTATTTATCAAATTCAACCCGATGGCAGTTTAGAAGGCGTTTGGACTTGGAGGGATAAGAACGCTGTGGGTTCGGAAATCTGTAAGAAAAAATAATTTTATTTCAGAAATTTATCCATCTATTTGAAGAACAATAATTTTGTAGGGGTCGGTCCTATGCCGACCCTTATAACTTATCGATAACTGTTCAGGTATGGGGCTCGAATTACGAAAACGTCCAGATTTGAGGCAAGGTCGCGTTAAAAAATTAACAAAAAAGCGGAGTTTACATCCAGTAAATGAGCAATTTTTGTTAATTTTTTAACGCGAGATTGGCCCAAATATGGGCGTTCTTGGGTACTGCGTGAACAATTACACTTATCGATTACGTTTCCTCTAAATAAAACTTACCTGCCTGTTCATCGAATGCGAACAATTCTGCATAGCGCGCCCAGGAAGTGACCGTTTTTAAAGTCTCTTCTGCAGACGCTTCCGGCATATGCTTTTCAATTTCTTCACGAAAATGATCGATTAATTCTGAATGATCTGAACTTTCATTTAATATATGACGGATATGAGCTGCCAGGGGAATATATTTTTCTAGATGCTCGCGAAACATTTTTTTTCGTTCATCAATACTTCCTGCGGCAAACTTCAATCCTTTGGGGGTCAATCGAACATCTCCGCCATCCAATTCACAAAAACGGAACAATTGCAGAGTTTCTGCAATTTTCAAAATTTCCTCATCATCCATGCTTAAGGCCATTGCCAATTGGGGGAGATCTGTCAGACCATTATAATTGGAGGCCACCGTTTCAATAAACCCCTGAAGAATATTGGATGAAATATGAGGTAAAGCCATGCCAATACCAATCCCTGGAAAGTATCCTCCTTTTCCGGGTCTTTTTTCATCTTTGAGTGTCATTTTGTCATATAGGGTATCCACTAGATTACGAAAATCGAGGGCCATGCGATTACGAGGATGTGATAATGTTACAGGAATTTCGTCTATAATATGACCCGGATTGGAACCTAGTATAATAATGCGATCGGCTATTAATACGGCTTCTTCAATATTATGTGTAACCATCAATATGGATTGGGTCGTCATTCTCCCTTCTATCCATAAATCAAGCATATCCATCCGTAATATTTCTGCGGTTAACACATCAAGCGCTGAAAAGGGTTCGTCCAT
>Ga0207154_1005_pt1 | contig 41563 bp, 42 predicted proteins | sample Alteio_BWMinHeat_28_FD_153576 | JGI IMG/M metagenome (GOLD analysis project Ga0207154, IMG submission 153576) | Enriched cells from forest soil in Barre Woods Harvard Forest LTER site, Petersham, Massachusetts, United States -... | ecosystem: Environmental > Terrestrial > Soil > Temperate forest >... | reverse complement strand
AATTTAAGAGTCGTCATTGCGAGGCCCTTTAGGCATTACGTCATTGTAAGGCTTCTTAGGGCCGAAGCAATCCAGTTTATCATGCTTTTGAGGTCATTTTTAAACGGTTACATGAAATAGGAGTTAAAATCAATGATCACCGTCGTAATCCCTGCCTACAATGAAGAAAATGCCATTCATGATACCATCAATGAAATTCAAAATGTCTTTGAAAAGATGAAACTTCAACCAAATCAATATGAAATTATTATCGTAAACGATGGATCCAGCGATCAAACCAAAGAGCGCGCTGAAAGCTATGGGGTAAAAGTGATTAATCATCCTCATAATATTGGCTATGGTCGCTCGCTTAAGGATGGAATACGAGCCGCTCAATTCGACACCATTATTATTACCGATGCTGACCGTACTTATCCTTTTCAGACGGTCCCTGAATTATTAACTGAGTATCAAAAAGGATTTGACATGGTGGTTGGCGCCCGAACAGGAGCCCATTATCGTGAATCTATTCTAAAATCACCGCTTAGACACATTCTTAAATTTTTAGTGGAATTTACTGCAGGAAGAAAAGTGCCCGATGTTAACTCCGGTCTTCGAATATTTTCTAAACATACGGTTATTTCCTATTTGAATCATCTCTGCGACACTTTTAGTTTCACCACATCCATGACGCTTGCCTACATGATGACAGGCCGTTTTGTAAAATATATTCCTATTCCTTATGAAAAAAGAGAAGGGAAATCTAAAGTTAAATTATTTAGAGATTCACTCAGAACCTTGCAGTACATACTGCAAGCGATTAATTATTATAATCCCATTAAAATATTTATTTTATTCGCTCTCGTCTGCGTTGGATTTTCTTTTATTGGCTTTTTTATGTCGGCCGTTTTTGGGCTGAACAGTGGCTTTCTGTTAGGGGTAGGCGGGCTTTTGGTATCTCTGTTGGTGGTATGCTTTGGTTTGGTGGCGGATTTACTGAAACAGATTATGAATCGGCCAACGGGGGTTTAGTTGTTTTTCACGTAGATAGATTGTCGTAACCTTCGAGGACGAGATTCCGGATTACTTTTTCAGGGACGCGTGAATCCATCCATGGAGCTTTCGGCCGCATCCCTGCGGCCAAAACCCTGAAAAAGTAATCCGGAACCCCGTCCTCTTGCTCATCTTACACATGCAAGACTTACAGAAGCTCTTCTTTATCTTACAACGTTAGGATAACCTACTATGTGATATGTGAAGCGAAGAATTTTTAAATACATACTCATTACAACCCAACCCTCCCCCACAGGTTTTTAGACTTTGCAATTGAAAACCACGAGAATGATAGAATTCAAAGATTTCCTCAGGCTTTGCGACCTCAAAAGGATACCCTCCAACCCAGTCAATTAAATCATACCAGGCTGACATACCTCTACTTGTTTTCCCGTAGGCAGTCCAGGTTCTTAAAGGAGACAAATGTAAAATGGTGTCTCGAATAAAAACTTTAAGCCATCCTGCTCTAACAAACGTATATAGGATTAAAAAAGGTTTTAAGAACTTAGGAGATTGATTGTACCATTTTTTGATTAAGGTCCAATGATCTGAAGTATTACCCTGATCATTATAAATCGAAATAAACAACTTTCCATCCATCTTTACTGCAGAACTTACATTGTTTAGTGCGAGGTTCATATTGCCAGTGTGATGCAATACACCCCACGAGTAGACAATATCAAATTTTCCAAGCTTTTCAATATAGGACTGCGATAGGATATCTCCTTGTTCAATCCGCCAAAGGGGATCGTTCTTATAAAATTGATCTTTTAAGGTTTTTGCACATTTAACAGAATCGGGATCATAATCAAATGAAAATACTTCGGCCCCCAATTTTTTGGCAGCCAAGCTAAAAATACCTGAGCCGCATCCAACATCCAGGAAAGATAAGCCTGCCAAGGAATCTAAGCCTAACATTTTTTGCAACGATAACATTGCTTCTGAAAGTCGGGTTTCATTCAAGATTTGTAAAAATTGCTGCCAATTTTTCCCGAACTTAAAACGCAATGATTGAACAGAATCGCGTTCAATTGCTGAATCGAGATTTAAACTTTTATTCATAAGCTTTAGCCATTATCCTTTAGATAAATATTTTATCGAAACACCGAACACAATATTCCCAGAATAATTAAACTTGCACTAATCGCATATCGAATTCCTAACTCTTCCTGAAAGATGAAAAATCCCATAAGGGGAACTAAAACAAAAGCCAAAGACATAAATAAATAAGCATGACTTAATGGAACTTCTTGCAGGCACCACACCCAACCTAAGGTTGTTATCCCATAGAGTGCAATCGCAGCTATAAAGACGGGATCAAACAAAATTGGAATAAAAGAAGAGGATTGTTTCATTGCGTTGGCGCTTAATTTAAATAATATTTGACCCAGCGAAATTGCCATTACGCAAATAACTAAAACAAAATATTTCATTGTGACTGAATTCATAAGTTTCCTCTCTCTTAAGTTATCACCCTGTGAAATTTGAAAATCATATTTTTTTTGTTTTCTGGATTCCCGCTTACGCGGGAATGACGCAACATTCATCCCCGGGAAATGACACAACGTTCCGTCATCCCTGGAAATGACATAATGTTCCATCATCCCTAGAAAATGACACAACGTTCCGTCATCCCTGGAAATGACACAACGTTCCGTCATCCCCGCGTAAGCGGGAATCCAAAAAATAATTGCACAAAACATTAAGTATTAACATTCTTCAATAACCTTCTAACCGGTTGAACAAAATTTTCAGATAGAAAACTTCTTACGGGCCCCCTTAGAAATGAACGCATCTTCCCACTGACCGGCATCGTTATTTTCACTGGAATATTTTCCTTGTTTAAAAACTCAATCGCCGTCGGGGACCAATAACCCTTTTCAACAGCACCAAAATAGGAGACAGGGCAATTGGATAATACACACATAAAGGGTTTATCGATAGAAGAACTTCTAATCGAACCTTGCATCTCAAATTCCCAAGGACTTTCTCCAGAAACCAATAATTCTTTTAGGGTTTTTTTATTCCAAATGGCTACCTGAAGTGCATTGCGGTATTCAGAATTCTTGGTGAAATACCCTAGGTCTTTTAAATTGGGATGTGCAACAACCGTTTGTTCTTTTGAGGCTTCTCTAAGTTGTAGATAGCCTGCTTTTTCCGTTTGAACAATTTCGAACAATTCAATTATTTTTGCTTCAGCGACGGGTGAGACAAAAAAATAATCATCCATAATGATCATCACATAGTCATCCGGGATTTTCTCTAACGCGTGCAATACATTATCAGACCAACTTTTTTCATCCCCAATCATGATTGGGATAACCCGCTTATCAGGGTAAATTTTATGATTGCTAATTAAATAGATATTTTGTTCTAAGTTTGGCCAATATTTAAACAATAATTTAAAAAACGGATCCCAGACTTCTTCATATTTATCGCAAGAGGGCACAAGAATGCTTAAATTATCTAGCATTTTAGCCACCGCGACGGTAGGCAAGCCTAACAAAAGGATAAACATTCCATAGACTATTTTCTTTAAGAACGCTTGCTTCATCAATATCGTTTTCTTCATTGGTTGATTTTGCATCATTACGTTGACTCTTTTATTCCTAACAACGTTCGATAAAATGTTTCATATTTTTTAACTATCGTTGAGCTTTCAAAGGTGTTGATAATTTTTTGGCGTGCCAAGGTCTGTAATTCCCGCCTCGATCCAGGATCTAATACTAACATTGCCTCCAATGCCTCCGACAACTGACTCACATTAGAATGTTCGACGATTTTACCTGTTTCTTCAATAATCAAAGCTGCATCACCCACATTGGTTGCCACACATAATACCCCACAAGCCATCGCTTCCCCAAGTATATTTGGAAAGCCCTCTCCAAAAGCAGATGGCAACACTAAAAGATCCAAGGCATTTAATATTCGTGGAATATTCTGTTGCACGCCGAGGATATAAACAAATTTTTCAAGCCCTAAACGTTTAATTTCAGTATTAAGTTCCAGATTGGCGCTATCCATCCCATGCCCAACAAATACAAACCTAGCCTTTGGAAATTTTTGTATTAATTCCTTCGCAGTCCTCAAAAAAGTAAAAGGATCTTTCATAGGATCCCAACGAGCAACCATGCCTAGCAACGCATTTTCGTCAGTTAACGCAAGTTCCTTTCTAAATAATTTTCTAGCGTGCAGATCAGGTTTATAATAGTCTATTTGAAATCCATTGGGGATCCATTCCCAATGTTTGGCTTTATACCCAAGCGTGTTTTTATGTAATGCTTCTCCGGCTTTTGAATTGACGATAATGGCGGTTGGAAAAGATGAAAACCAGCAACAGAGTTTAACAACCAGTGCAGTCAATTTAGAATAGTATTTAACATCCATATTTGAACAACGAACATTCCAGATTATCTTAGGCGTTCTTAGAAGTTTCCCGACTAAAAGTCCCAATAAATCTGCATGGTACAACCAGGTTTGCAAGATATAAGGGCGTTCTTTAAATAAAATTTTAATTAATTTTAAGATCCCTAACAGAGAAATACGCCCACGTTTCATGTTCAGAGTGTAAAGAACAATATTTTTTTCAACAAGATTGGGGCCCATTTTCCCCAAATCTTGCATTGAAACAACAATGTGCTTAAACTCAGCAGGATTTGACAAGGCCACCAGTTGAGACAATTGTTTTTCTGCCCCACCAATGCCCAACCCTGAAATTAAATGAATAATTTTAATCATAGACGAGATTGTTTCTTAACTTCTAAATACTTCTTTTAATACACCTTCAGTTTTTTGCACCATCGACTCAACACTGAAATTGTCAATAATTCTTTGTCTAAGCCCATAGGGGTCAACTTTAATGCTTAATAAATGATCACATTTTTCCGCCATAATTTCAGGCGATCGAATCGGAACTATCTCCCCAAGCCCGCCCAAAATAAGCGCAGCATCGCCCACATGGGTGGCAACACAGGGAATTCCACAGGCCATGGCCTCTCCTAGTACATTGCTAAATCCTTCCCCAAATGCTGACGTTAAACAAAACAAATCCAGTGCATTGTACACCCTTTCAGAGTCTTCTCCTTCTTCAATCCAAATCATTTTTTGGCTAAGGTTTAATTCTTCTGCCTTCTTCTTAAGGAATACAATAGTAGCGCTGGGTCCTCTGCCCTTACATAAAAAACGTATATGTTCTCTTCGTCGAGTTAATAATGATGCTGTCTCAAAAAATGTATGATAATCTTTCATTGGATCAAATCTGGCGATCATCCCAACCAATTTCTCATCCTCTGCAATATTCCAACGATTGCGCAATTCCTTTCGAATTGAAGGATTGATTTTAAAACGTGAAACATCAATTCCATTTGGAATGACGTTGATTACTTTCTTTGAAAACCCTGACTGCAAGGCATATTCTTTCCCCGCATAAGAATTTGCAATCACACTGTCAGCAAGAAAAGCCAATTTTTTTTCAATTAAATAAGAGCACCGGCTGGTCCAATCGTAATAACTTAAATCCATATTGGAAGCACGTAACCCCCAAATTATCTTCATTGATGGGAAAAACAGGCGGCATAGTAATGAAAATAAATTTGAGATTGTCAAGAAACTATATAAAACATCTGGTTTCTGTTTCTTTATTTCCAACAACAATCGTCTTATAAATGCAACAAAATCCCAGCGACCTTTTTTTTCCAGTACAACCAGATCTACCTGTGATGCGATCAGTTCTTGTTCGAGTAAACCACCCCCATAAAAAACAAAAACAGTGACTGGATGTCCACGTTTTTTAAGCGCTTGCGCAAGCAAAATCAATTGCCGTTCGGCACCGCCTTGTTCAAGCGAACGAATTAAAAATATTATTTTCATATTTTCTAGTCTTGGCCATTAAACTGCAACCTTGATATCATGATTGGCTTAGGATATGCTACACAACTTATTGGAGAGGTGTCCGAGCGGCTTAAGGAGCACGCCTGGAAAGTGTGTGTAGGTGTATAACCTACCGAGGGTTCGAATCCCTCCCTCTCCGCCAAGTTAACTAACTTTTTACACTTAACAGAACCTCATTCCACATCCCCAACACTCGTTCAACACTAAAGTGCTTAGTAATTTCCCGAGCATTTTCCGACAACCGATGTCGTTGATTAGCATCATTGATGAGCTCATCCATGATTTGGATCAGCGCTGTGGTGTTCCCAACAGGAAAAAATCTTCCATTAATGCCTTCCTGAACGATATCAATGTTTCCTGAACAATTTGAAGCAATCACAGGTAAGCCCACCGCCATGGCCTCACATAAGGCATTTGGAAATCCCTCGTAGAGTGAAGGGAAAATAAAAAGATCCGCTTTGGTCAAGGCCTCATGTATATTAGTAACATTGCCAGGAAATCTAACCTTGTCTGTTAACTTCAGGGAAGTCACTAAGGTGTTAAGTCTGGCACTTTCTAATCCTTCTCCATAAATAACAAGCTCTAATTGAGAATAACGCTTGAGCAATGCAACAAAAGCATGAATTAAGGTATCAAATCCTTTGTTAGGATCTAAGCGACCCACCGACACCAAGGTTTTCACTTGATCCGCATTTGTTTGTTTTGTATGCTTAGGGATCAACACAGGGTTTGGAATAACCTTGATATTTTTTAAAAAATTAAAATAGTGCGCCACAGATAAGGTTTGTACTACCACCTGTTGTGATGTTGGATAAATCCATCTTCTGACCAATTGATAAAGTTTAGGCAACTTATAATATTTTGGATGAGTGCGTTCAGAAACAATCACCGGAATTCCAAGTCCTAATGTGGCTAATAAAGTTTCAATATTCATTACATCCACAAAAGACACGACCACCTCCGACTTTAACGCTTGAATGGTTTTTCGTAATAATGACATCCTTTTTAAGATCGTTATTAAACGCATTACTAGCATTTTCTTTTGATGCCCTCTTTGGTTTAATTGATTTAGTTTTACACGAGGATCAAGAGGATAAAACGGGGTACAATCAGTATCTGAAAACGTAATGATATTCACAGCATGTCCATGATTAACCCAAAGATTAGCCAACACAGACAGCACTCTTTGAGCCCCACCGGCCCCCAATGACGAAATGACCAAAGCAATGCGCATCTATCGTGTCTTAAGTTTGAGTAGAGAAAATTTCTGAAATAAAATATAGGTTATGGATTTAATAAAATTTTTTATATGAAATAAAAGCGGTTTAATGAAAACCAAATAAGATACTCTTTTTGAACGCGCGGTTAGCCAAAAGCATCCGAGTATATTTCCGAGTTGATCTAAACAATCTTTCATCGTCCGGTTAGAATCCGTAGCCGTCACTCGATTGACGCCTGACCAATATTTTATCAAATATTTATCCAAATAATAAAAGCGAGTCACTGAGGCAAATCTAAGTAAAAATTCATAATCCTCGGAAAACCCGACTAATCTAGATTCGTTGAAACCACCAAATTTCGACAACAAGTCCCTTCGAATAATTACCGAAGAAATGGGAACCGTATTCGTATATAAAAGAGAGTGCAAGGTTGCCTGTCCCTCTTCATGAGGAAGCGTCCATTGATCCTTCTCATCAAATCTCAACATTTTGGTAAAGCATAAACCATGATCATGGTTATGTTCTAATGCCTCCAGTTGTAATTGTAATTTTTCTGGCATCCAAAGATCATCATCATCACAAAAAGCAATATACTTGCCTTTGGCCCGTTTAATTCCATTATTTCGAGGTGAGGCAGGACCCCCAGAATTTTCCTGTTCAAAGTAGCAAACCCTTGGATCCTGCAAGTCCTCGACAACCTTTCGATTATGTTCATTGCTGCCATTAGAAACCACTAACACTTCCAGGTTTTTATAGGTTTGTTGGATAATGGAAACCAATGTTTTCTTAAGAAACACTGGGCGATTATGAGTAGGCACCACAATTGAAATCAATGGATCTTTAAGCATGTTTGACTTCCCATCGGTAGGGAATCGATTCATCAAAGGGGCTAATTCGAAGGACTTCGTTGGGGTCATGAGCAATCGTGCTACAATTAACTATCATCGCAGAATTACCCCCAATGGCTTTAAAGCCATACCAAAGTCCCGGAGGAATGGTTAATAAAAAATAGTCTTGATCATTTAAAAAATATTCATTCAGTTCTTTGTAGGTTTTACTGTTAGGACGATCATCATAAAGTACTAGCTTAATACACCCCACCGGGACCGTATAATTCATGGTCATGTTAACATGCTTATGCCAAGCCTTAATAATATCGGGATAAATCCAAGAAAAGTAAACCTCACCAAATTTCTGAAAATGAGGGTCAGTTGCACGTAACATGTGCATTACCTTTCCACGTTCATCATGAATTTGCTTGAGCGCTGTTTTTATTACGCCATCAATCATGTTCTTTAATCCCCACATAAAATTGTTTAATGATATCGGTAATATGCTTTGCCTCATCCATTGATAAATCTGGATAGAAAGGAAGCGTAACAATCTCATCAGCAATTTTATTGGTGATGGATAAATCAGCAGCCTTACAATTTTTCAACAAAGTAAAACGATGCCCAGGCTGCCAATGAATTCCTGTATCAACGCCATTGGAATGTAAAAAATTTGTAAAATCTGATCTACGGTTATTCAAAACGCGGATAACAAAAATAAAGGGGACAATTCCGGGTTGCACGGGCAGGGGCAATTTCAAGCCCTCAACATCCTTTAATTCTTGATGATAGAACTTAAATAATTCTCGACGTTTTCTGGCGATTTCCTCAAATTTTTTCAATTGTTCTACACCAATGGCGGCATGAAGATTAGCCAAATGATACCGATACCCCAACTCATCAACATCATAAGTCCATGAGCGATTATTGGCATATAATTTATCTTGATTTTGCTTCTGTCCCAATAATCTCATATATCTGATTTTTTCAGCCTGCTCTTTTGATTTTACGATAACGGCACCGCCATCAATGCAGGTAATATTTTTCACAGGATCAAAGCTGAATGCAGAAATATCTGAATAACTTCCCACCTTACCCCTGTCGGTGCTCGAACCAAAAGAATGCGCTGCATCGTACAACACAGGAATAGAATGTTGCTTAGCAATTTTTTCGATAGCTTCATAGTCACACAGCGAAGAGCCATAATCTAAACAGATAATTGCCTTAGTTTTATTGGATATTAGCCCGGGCAATTGTCTAACATCCATTGTTAACGAATCTTCGGTGACATCACAAAATACAGGATTTGCATGCAAAGACTTAATCATTTGAAAATCAGCAATGTTATTAAACGATGGAGTGATGACTTCATCCCCCGCACCTACCCCACATAATTTTAGGCCCAAATGAACCGCCGAAGTCCCGGTATTGACAGCGACCACATTCTCAGGATTCACCTCTAATAGGCTGGCTAACCCTGTTTCAAACTCTTTAACAAAACTCCCCGGGCCTAACCACCCTAATTCCAGGGATCTGACAGCCGCTTCGATCTCAAGTGATCCTAAATAAGGTTTAAAAACAGGAATCTTCATCAGACTGTCTCCTTGCATTCCATAAAATGAGTAATTTGTTCGGTGGTTACTTGCTTTGGATCTTCTCCATCATGGACACGTTTATACCAACTGCCGACCTGAGAAACCGCGTGTTTAAAATGATATTTTGGAACCCATTTTAAAAGGCTTTGCGCCTTATCGATGGACAGATGCAGCAAATTCGATTCATGGTAGTTCTTATTCAAGGTGTTGGTCTCAATGGAAGTTTCTGGCCAAAAATCAAGTAACAATTCTGCCAATTCATATACCATTTTGATGGATTGATTTGAAGGCCCAAAATTCCAGGCTTCCCCATTCAGTTGACTTGGATTATTATAAAGAGCCATCGCTAGACATAAATACCCATGTAAAGGATCCAATACATGTTGCCAAGGACGCGTCGATTGAGGATTTCTTAAAAAAATAGGGGTACTTTTCTCTATTGCACGGATAATGTCGGGAACAATTCTATCTTTGGCACGATCCCCTCCACCAATCACGTTACCTGCGCGAGTGGATGCACATCCAAAATTTGGTCGTTCACGAAAATATGATAGAAAATAGCTTTTAAACACATGTTCGGCACAGGCTTTAGAAGCACTGTAAGGATCCGGACCTCCTAGACTGTCAGATTCTCGATATCCCCAGGTCCACTCATTATTCCAATAACATTTATCTGAGGTTATATAGACTAAAGATCTTATGGATGGACAATGGCGAATCGACTCAAGCAAATTTAATGATCCCATCACATTAGTACTGAAGGTAAGCATGGGATCTTCATACGATCGTCGCACCAATGCTTGAGCGGCCAAATGAAAAACAATGTCAGGTTCTGTTCGAGAAATGATGGCCTCAAGCTTTGCATAATCACGAATATCCTGAAAATGAGTATCTATGATGTTTGATAAGCTCAGTTTTTCAAACAAGGAATTCTCGTATTCGGGTTCTAAGGCAACTCCCGTGACATGCGCCCCCAGAGTCTTTAACCAAAATGCTAACCAAGAACCTTTAAAACCTGTATGTCCTGTCAATAATACTTTTTTGTTTCGATAAAATTCATGCAAAACGTTATTCATTAATATATCTTCCACGGTGCTTGTTTTTCCTGCCATAGTTTATTTAACAAGTTATAGTCTCGAGAAGTATCCATGGGATGCCAAAACCCTGGATGCTTATAAACCATCAGCTGTTGATCTTTAACCAGATTTTCGATAGGGTCTCGCTCTAAAATTAAATTCTCGTCACTATTTAAATAATCCAATACCCCACGTTCACAGACAAAAAATCCAGCCGAAATCCACCCTTCAGTGGTCTGCGGCTTTTCATTAAAACCAATCACCTGATTCCCCTCAATATCCAATTCCCCAAAACGCCCGGGGGGATGTGCTCCTGTGACCGTCATCAATTTTCCGTGAGACTTATGAAAACGAAGCAACTCATCAATATCAATGTTTCCAACACCATCTCCATAGGTAAGCATAAAGCGATCTTCGTTTTCGATATAGCGTTTAACCCTAAATACTCTTGCACCTGTTTGTGAGTTCAACCCTGTTTCAGAAAAAGTAATGGTCCACTCTTCTGAAAGATTATTGGTATGATACTGAATATCCTGAGTCGTTAAATTTAAAGAAAAATCATTTTGACGGACCAAATAGTTGGAAAAATAATCTTTAATGATCTCGCTTTTATACCCCAAACACAGAACGAAATCCTTAATTCCATAACAAGAATAGTGTTTCATCACATGCCATAATATAGGGTAATTTCCAATGGGAATCATAGGTTTTGGGATGTCACTGGTCACATCTCGGATCCGAGTTCCATATCCCCCAGCAAGAATAACCGTTTTTATGCCCATATTTTCTCCAGAGTATCTTCATGAATAGGAAATAACATTTTTTGAGCGATGGTATAAAGTCTTTGAGAATATTCTTGGTAATATTGTTGGTTGGAAAATAATTTTTCTATCAATTGAATCCCTTGATCAAACTGAGATACGCACTCAGCATTGGAACCAAATCGATCTAAATTTGGGATATTGTCACAAGCCACGTACACAATCGGAACTCCCTGCAGTGCTGCTTCCCAACAAACACTGCTTGAATTATATAGAACAATTGATACCGTTTCAAGAAATTCAGTAATTGATTTTTTAGAAAGCATCGCATGAGGATAAGGCTTGATTAAGTTTTTTAACTTTTCCACACACTGACTTGATAACATCGGATGAGTATTCAACCATAATCGACAATCTAAATTTTTTGTTAATTCTAGCGCCATTTCAGCAAGATTAAGGGCTTCTTTTTCATCTAAAAACAATGCACACACTATTTCCTTTTTATGGGTATTAGGCAGAGCCCGTATAGGCACATGGAGCAACTTCCGATATCTAAAATTTCCGATAGGAAAAGACTTAAGGTTTTGCCTTAAAAAAATTTGATTCGAAAGCTCATCACTCGTCAATATCTGACTGGGTAAATAACCCCTTTGTCTTGCTTGTTTTGAAAAAGCATAAATAAAAAAATTGTTACTCATGGGGAAAAATTGATAAGCCAAGGGTCGAATTCCCTTATTAACCTCAGCGCAGGCCATTAATAACGCCCGTTCCCAAGGTTGATTTTCAAACGGGTAAATCATTATTGATTTAAAAGGAACTTTGGCTAAAAGCCGCATAAACAATCGATAGTTTAATATCCCATTTTGAAATGTACCCGAAAAAAAATCTTGATTACAGCTTTTTTTAACAAAAATAGAATAATCGATACCACCATGAACAACTTTTTTAGGTTTCGAACGCCAACAGTAAAAACTAGTCCAAAGTGAATAAAATATGTCTTGGATGTTTAGTAATGATCTGATAAAAAAAATAGGTAAATGTTTTTCCTGATAGCGACGATCAATCTCCTGGAATGCAGCAATATTTTGTAATACATGACCAATAAATGCTACTTCACCTTTTTCCTTCAGCATTGCGGGCAAACAACCAAAGTATCTATTCTCTGAGTATAAATCTTTAACCTCAAGGTGACTATCATTCACCCAGGTAATAATATTGACATTAGCGAATGTGGGGTTATTGGTTTTTATTGCTTTCCATGTTTGAAAGTACATTTTCCAATACGTTTTTTGAGCCCTTAAGTAAGATTTTAAATATCCAACCCAAGAAACCGTTAAAGCACATGCTATTTTAATGTATTCAACACCCCGTTCAATAAAATTACTTTGTCGATACACAGTTATGCAATTAGAAATCAAAAAATCTTGATATTCCCGTTTTTTTTGTTCTGATTCCACCATAATAATTATATTCATGTTGTCATGCTCTAATGCCGATTGCTTCACCACCTCAAGAATAGCGATCCCGCTTGAAACATCGTCGCATAATTCCGTTAAATAGCGATTTGCGGTGCAACTGTGAGAAAGAGAGTATAACTTATTTGAAAAAAATGAATCCAAGTTGATCAACAACTCTTTTGATTTTTCATTTGCCGCATCAAGCAAACTGCCGATATTAATTACAGATCCATATTGTGATTTAATCTTATTAAAATTGTTACCCAGATAATACACTGAAGAATGGTTAATCGATTCAGAAGGCAAGTTACCAAAATCTTCTTCAACTACAAATCGCACTGTTTTCACGCGGTCTGCCTTGCGGATTGCCTTAAAGCCCATTCTGAAAATAATTTCAATCCTTGTGATAACGACACAAATTCTGAAATATTAAAAAATTGTTTAAGTTTAGTCATGTCGGCATAAATACCAAACTGATCTCCGGGGGTATTCGCAACCTCTGTCCACCCAGTCTCAGGAAAGATTTCTTTTAATTGTGTAAGTAATTCTAGGACGGTCGTTCGAACACCTGTTCCTAAATTAAAAGCCTGATTATTGACGTTATTATTTTCAACCGCTTGCAGCCAGATCTTCACAACATCGTCGATATAAATAAAATCACGAAACCGACCTAACCCCCCCTTTACGGGAACGTGGCTTTTATTCAGCATGTAGGCAAGGTAAATGCTCACCATGCCTTGACGGAGGTTTGATAGATCTTGTCCTGGTCCATAGACATTAAACATTCTAAATGCAACATAGGGTAGTTGTTGTTGATATATTTTGAGATAATTTTCTGAAGCATATTTACCTACCCCGTAGCAGGACAAGGGTGCGCAAGGAGTGTCTTCGGAAATAGCTTTATCATGGGTCGAACCATAGACGGACATTGAGCTTGCATAAACAATTTTTTTGACCTTGGTTTTTATCCCAAATTTAATTAAATTTAACGTTGAAATCGAATTTTTGGTTAAATCTACAACGGGGTTGTCAAAACTAATTTCTCCGGACGACTGTCCCGCCAGGTGTAAAATCACCTCAATATCTTTGGGTAGCATTGCAACTGATTCTTCTTTAGCCAAATCAAGGATATGAACTTCGCAACCCTTGGGAATATTGTGCTCGTACCCCTGCGAAAGATCATCTACCCCAACCACTTTGTAACCCTGTTGAAGGGCAGCAGCTGCAACTTTAGATCCGATAAAGCCTGCAACTCCGGTAATTAAAAGTTTAGAACTCTTCATTGCCCTACATTGCCCTCTATGACCAAAACTAAAGTGTCACAATAACCCGATTTAACAAGCGCTTCTTTGTAATATTCTTCCAGTTTTCCACCAAGTTTAGCCGTAAAACGTCCCATTCCTCCCGGCTTCCCATCACGCGCCCAAGTCATATGATTTGATAAATCATAACGCTGATCTTTCAAAATTGTGTACGATATATTTGGAATTTTTTCAAGCATGTGTTTTAGAGAATTTTCTGAAAAATACCAATGATGAGCAATAGACCAATAAAAACGTTCAAAAGCTGGAACATCATAAATTGAAACCAAGGGATCGTTTGCATTCGGTATTTCAATGATCAATTTCCCTTTCAAATTTAAATGTGACAAACACGCTTGAATAAATTCTCTCGGTTCCCGTACATGCTCCATCACAAAAAAATTCATAATAATATCAAATTTCTTGTTACTTTCCTCCAAACTTTGAAACAAGGGGATCCCTTGCTTTGCTACATATTCGGAAAACGCACCCGAAGGTTCAATCCCATAGCATTCATATCCCTGTTCTTTTAAGGGAAACAGCATAAATCCTGAGGAACACCCCACTTCCAAAATACTGCCTTGAGAGGGCAAATAATTCTTTAAATAGTGCCAACGCCTTTGGAATTGAGATTGATTCGCTTTAATGTGTTCAATGGGACCCTGCCATCCCGCGCTTGTCCCAGAACGATCATTCATAAATTTTTCAAATTCACGAGCATAAAATTCTTTCTCTTGCTCTAAATTTAATTGAGGATATAAATAGATAACATCGCAATCTTTACATTTATAAAACGCATGCTTTTTATCCACATCGCCAAAGACATGCGGAGTCACACTGGATTGTTTATTGGATTCTGCTTTGCATAACATACATTGATTTGGTAAACCCATACTGTCCTCATGAAAATTAGGATTAATGTACATTTCCTGTTTTAAAAACAACAACCTGCGATGAAAAATTCAACATTGGCTGAGTAAGATCATGACGTTTAATGATACCCTCTAATGTTGCTTTTCGTTGATCATTTACTAATACAATATTATTTAAACATTTTTGAAAAATAGATAAGGATAAACTGATTCGTTTTTCCCCCTGCAAGTCATACCACGTCAATAGGTTTCCCCAATCACCTTTTGGAAATAAAGAAGCAACATGTCCATCCGCCCCCATACTCAGTAAGGAACATGTCACAGGTTGGGGAATGGAAGCTATTTTTTTTTCAAGATCAGGAATTGCAGCCTCTGGAGTTGCAGCTTCTGTTTTTAAACGAATATAGTTGGGTTGCCTGGAGACTTGACTCAAAAATAGTTCCTGCAACTGTTTTTCATTACTACGATCGTTATCGAGGGAAACCCATCGCTCATCACTCAAGATAACCGTCACTTTTGACCAATCTAAATCTAGTTGGGATAAAGATCTCAAAAAGGGACGCACAGTCGTTCCACCCGTTAAAATTAAAGAGGCATAATTATTCTGAGTAATACGCTGAACCAACTCTTTTTCTATTCGTTCAGACACAAATCTTACCGCTTTGGTTTCTTCATTAAAAGAAATAATATTCATGCTAATTCTAAAAAATTGTTAATTACAGGGTGTCCTGCAAAAGATTGATCGTTCCCCTGGGTGAGACGCCCCAAAAAGGGAACTCCCATGCTCTTTGCGGCTTGACAATCGCTTATACTGTCTCCGATAAAAATCAGATTTTCATGTTTAAAATTGTATCGATTGATAATTTCTAGGCCAGCCGTTTTTTTTTCATTTGGCGCTCCATAGACTTCAGTAAAATAGGGGCTTAATTTTCGTAACTCAAGTATCAATAATAATTCATCGTGAGGGGTTGCAGACAACAAAAAGACAGGAACTTTTCTGTTTTGATATTTTTCTAAGAAAGAAATCACCCCCGGGACACATTCACACGCAATAATCCGTTGAAACACTGCATCGGTAAATTTTTTTGACATTATCTCTAATTCTTTGTATTCGCATTTTCTCTTAAGATAAAAATTATGAATGTGCTTAAATTTTTCTAAACGATTAACACCCTGATGATTTAAGTGATGTTGCCTGGCCTTTTCTGCAATATCCGGGCCATAAGACAAATAAACATCATAGAAGGCTTTAGTTTTGATTTCGGCAGATTCTAAAACCACCCCATCAAAGTCTAGGAATATGGCTTCAAGATTCTTTGGCAACATATTTTTCATAGATCTCAGACATACAACTTAATATCCCTTGACCAAATTCAGTATAATTAGAACTGACCAGTTTTTTAGAAATTTTTGGTCTAAATACATAGGGGGTAAACTTATAATGACCATGCTGTTTATCATGCTCCAATTCAATATATTCAATTTTAACATTTTCATCGAGCATTTCTTTAATCATATTCAACAACTCTCCTCGAGTGATGGCTTGATATCCCGTTAACATCACACTGGTATTCTTATATTGATCGTTTAAGATATCAACACTCATCCTTGCAGCATCCGAGGCATGAATATAATCTCTTTTCTCTTCTTGGCCATATCCTATTTTAATGACTTTATCTAACAAGGCTTGCTTCAAAACTCGATGAATAAGATTTCGTTCATCCGCCCGGGGACCATACAAAGACCCATATCTTAAGATTGTGTAATCAATGCCATAATTTTTCTGATATTCATCTATAATAATTTCACAAGCTTGCTTACTGGCACGATACACCCCACCCGCATCTGAAAATACATAAATTGTGGATGCAAATAAAAAGCGCTCAATCGAATACTTTCGACAAGCTTCCAAAATATTAACGGTTCCCTGTATATTAAGTTCCAAGGTTTCCTGCGGTTTTTGAAATCCAATGCCAATATCTGCTTGAGCGGCCAGATGAAAAATATAATCTTTTCCATGAATGGCCTGCTCTACCAAAGTTCGATCTAGAATACTGCCCTGAATGAATATTTGATTATCATTAATATAATCCGAAGGCACAATGTCAAAAATGGTTGTTTCAATCCCTGCTTCAGTTAAGGCATCGGCCACATGACTGCCTAAAAAGCCGGATCCCCCAAAAACAATTGCTTTTTTCATATTAAATCTCACAAAAATTAAACCCTGGCAAAGGATTGAGAAGCGGTTTTTGGTTTATAAACCGCACAACATCTTCCACCACTTGTTCTTCCATTATCGCTCTTATCTCTTGAGTTAAAGAGCCAATATGCGAAGTTAAAAGACAATTATCAAGATCACATAATGGACCCGTATAAGGCTCTTGTTCGAAAACGTCTAAAGCTGCACCGGCTATTTGTTTAGAGTGTAAGAGTTCATACAAGGCTTGCTCATCCACAAGTCCCCCACGTGCAGTATTGATAAGGTAGGAATTTTCCTTCATACTAAATAGAAGTCCCCTATCGATTAAATTTCGTGTGTCATCGGTGTAGGGTAAATGCAAGGAAATAATGTCACATTCTTTAAACAAAGTTCCTAGATCAAGCTTTTGAGCCTTGTCATGGGTGGAAACGAAAGGATCGTAGAAAAATATTTTCGTTTGAGGCGAAACTGTATTAATCAGGTGTATCAACTTTGAACCAATCCGACCCGCGCCCACAATTCCAATGCTCAACGAGGATAACATTCTCCCCATGGGGCGTTGCCATATTTTCTGGTGCATCATCCTGTCAACAAAGGGTATACCCTTTATCAAAGCCAGTATCAAGGATAGGGTAAACTCTGGAATCGCCTGTGAAGGGGCATCGGGGGTATAGCTAATGTTAATTTTCTTTGTCTGTGCCACATTTAAATCAATATTATCTACGCCTACCCCAACTCGCGCTATCATTTTTAAATTCGGAGCTTTATCCAAAACCTTTTTCGATATCTTTTCAGTGCCTGCAATTAATATAGTTGCATCGTGTATTAATTCAGCCATGGCACTTTCTTCATGTCGCAAACCACGGTCATTCAACTGAAGTTCCGCAACATCTCCTAATCTGTTTATAGCAGTAGGTGAAGCTTTTCCAAATCCAATATTGGTTACTAATATTTTAGGCATATTTATTTTAGGCATATTCTTTTACAAGTTCATCTTTAGATAGCACTTGACGAGCACGTTCTAAGTCATAGGGAACATCCACTGCTACTGTCTCAGTCTCGGTATAAATAACTCTCAAAGGCAACCCATGTTCTAATACTCTTAACATATCAACGGATTCAATTTTTTCCAGTGGTGTTTGCGCCAACGTACTAAATTTATTTAGAAATGAGGCTGAAAAGCCAATCACTCCCGTTTGTTGATACGAAACCGCATTTTTATCTCGATAGGTGGAGGGAATGGGCGATCTTGAAAAATACAAAGCACGTTGATCTGGAGAAGAAACTACCTTCACCACATTGGGATCGCCATGATCACTTTCATTGTATATTCTTGACAATAAATTTGTCACCGGAAAATTATTCATTTGATAATCAAGAATAACATCATCTAACATTTTTGGAGTCACCAGTATTTCATCCCCTTGCACCATTAAGATGAGATCTTCTTCTTTAACGGGCTCTTTAAGTTTAGAAACAGCTTCACTCACACGATCGGTACAGCGTTCATGATGATCACCCGTCATAATTGCCTGAATACCAAACTTTGCGCACACTTCTGCAATTTCCACATCACAGGTTGCCACAGCGACCAAGTCAATATTCTTGGAAAGCCCACACCGTTTAGCCACATGGATCACCACGGGAATTCCTAAAGCATCAGCCAAAGGTTTCCCCGGGAAGCGGGAAGAATTCATACGCGCGGGGATAATGCATATTTTTTTCATACAGCTATTCCTTTGATATCAAACATTTAAACAGAACTCCGAGGAATTAAATACCCTTGCTTGACAGGTTGTTTCAATACCTTACCAATCAAATTATCAATTTCGTTTGATACAAACTCAATGGCAGGCCGAGCGTACATCAGATCACCCACGGCTAATTGTTCCCCTTCATTCAAATCTCTTGCCGCAACAATTCCTTTTCTAATCAAAGGCACCCCTGAGTATTCGCAAGGTTGAACCTCTTTTGTAAATTTTCCTAAGGATTGTTTTATTTCACGAGCATTTTTAATAAAACTTACCAAATCATTCTGATCAAATGAAAGTGCATGATCTCTAAATTCACGTCCTTCTTTTTTATCCGTGAAATGGACTTCAATCACATTGGCTCCAACCGCAACAGCCGCTAAACAAGCATTAGCACCGATAACATGGTTGGAATATCCCACATTAATTCCATAACGTTCTTTCATAAAGGGAATTGCCAAAATATTGGCTTGTTCAATGGGCGTTGGGTAGGCCGCAACACAATGCATTAAAATCAGTCTATCTTTTAAGTTTTCTCCCCCGACCTCACGTGTTACCCAATCGACAGCCTGATCAATTTCATCTATCGTTGCCGCCCCCGTGGATATAATTAGAGGTTTGCCCGTTTGCGCTGCATTTTGAATCACGGGCTTGAAGGTGATATCCCCACTGGCTATCTTAAACGCTGAACACATTGGATTTAATAATTCTACCCAATCTTCTGTGAGTGGGGTTGATAAAAAACCCACTCCAAGCCTAGCACTAAGATTGGCCAATTCTTCAAAGTCGTTTATATTCAATGAAAATTTTGATACACGTTGAAAACGATTGGCATCATTTTCTGAAGCGTAACGTTGGGGTGTATAAGATTGGAATTTTACAAAATCTACTCCCACCTCTGCCGCCATCTCAAGCATTTTTTTTGCTTGAGAAACATCTCCCTCATGATTAACACCAATTTCTGCAATGAAGATGCATTGATTATTTGATAATGTAAACTTCATACCACTGTCACTCTTTTTAAATAAAATAAATCTGTATTGACGTTATTCTCTCCATCGATGGCCGTTGGACAACATCGAATACCTTTCTTTTTCAAGGTATCAATAACTTTTTCATTAAAACAATGCGTGAGACCTTCTGGGTATGAAAAATGCTCGATGGGTTGGTTAACAGCAGTTTTTAAATGGTTAAGGCATTGATCAATTTCCGCATTCAATTGATCCCCAGTTAAATAACTCATGATTGGATGTGTATGAGTATGTCCCCCTACTGTAAAGTTGGAAGAGGACGATAAGCTACTCACCTCTGCCCAAGTCATTTTTGAATCAATGATTGAAGAATATGAAGAAACTTCCTTAACATTACATAACTCAAATATTTCTTCAATGATTTTTTCCTTATTTGAAAAAAAATCTTTATCTCCTTTTGCTAATTTTCTAATTGTTTCTAAAAATTCAATCTTTTTAGGAATGCTATCAATTTCTAGTTGAGTATCGAAAAAACTTGGGTGCAGTTTTTTAACTTGGGTATGCTCAATTGCATAATCTATTCTATCGATCCAGGACATCCAATTATGTTCCACAAAACCTGAGGTAATATAAAAAGTGGCTGGAATTTTTAAATCATCAAGAATAGGGGCAGCAATGGAATGATTATTTTGAAATCCATCATCAAAACTAATAATAAACGCCTTGGGAGGCAAATCGCCTTTGGTGTGTTGAGCCCAAACAAGCTCATCCATGTGGATAGGATTTCCCAAATGCTTCAGTTGCTTTAACAAGGTAATGAATTCATGCTTTAATATGTGTTTGCGATTATAATTTCTAACAGAATACGGATTTTCATCAATGACACCGTGAAACAAAAAAATGATAACATCATTATCTGCCAGTCGTTGTGTGTAACCATTATAGTCCATTAAACATTAACCCTACAATATTGAGACTAATCTCTAAAGTTTCTAATACTCTGAAAAAAACTTTTAAACAACAAAATTCTTACACCACTGCTTCTACTTTGGACTCGGCGTGCAACTCATTTAATGCTGATAATTTTTGCACATGTTTTTGAAATTTTTTAAAACAAATTTCTTTCAGTTCTGCGGGCATAAATGAATAGTAACGACCCACCGATCTTTGTTTACTGCTAACGAAATACCCAGATCTTTGATATGTCGTTAAGGCTGAAAGCGTTAACTGCAAACAGGCCTCAGTATTCGAAGTCCTTAATTGATGTAAATCAACAATCCTATTTAAATCCAACTGATGCTTTTGAATAATGTCGCCGTCATCAAGTGTTGCATTGAGGAGGTGTAAGGTTGTTACCAATGCATCCCATTCATTGTTATAAATAGACCATAAATGACTGTCCAATCCACGATAGTATTCTGGATCTCCTCCATGAAGATTAATCATGCGTCCAGAATATTTTTTTAATAGATCCGCTTTGATTTTTCCAGTCCCAAACACAATAATAATCTCAGGCTTTACTTTTTCAAGAAAATCAAGGGTAGTTGTATCATTAATACTATCAACTGTTTTGGTGTTGCATAACTCATGGATCAATTTAGGATGCCCTGAGAAAAAATAATCACATTCATAAACGTCACGTTGTTTTTCAAATGGATGTTCACATTTAAAAGACGGCTGGTGGATTTTAGTCTCGACAACACATACAAGATTTTCGACCGTTTTTCTTAATTGATCTACATACCAACGATGATGATATGTATCGGTAGTCAAAACCGCAATTTTCATAACCTTGGGCTCACATGTTTATGCAGTACAAAATGGGCTTTTTCCAATTGAAATCCTGCCTTCTGGTAAGTCGCAATCGACGCCTGATTGATTAGCTGGGTTCCCGCACATAAAGGTCCTCGCTCTCGATTCGCAGAGGCGATCAATTGACTGGCTATTCCCTGGCGTAAATGAGAAGAAGAAACCGCAATGAGATCAATGATAGAATCTATTAATAAGATAAAACCACAAACCGTATCGTAGCATCTTGCAACCAGCATCCCGTTGCCTCGATTGCCTTGAAAATAATTGGCCACCCAATCCGCTTTAATTTTGGAGGCAACCTGCTTATCAATTTTGCCATCTTGATGAAATCTAGACGAATTAAAAGCGTGTTTTGCCAACTCTATCACTTGGGTTTTATCCGCCATTGAAACGCTATCAATAACCATATTTTGAGTTGTTAAATGTTTATCATCCGCAACCTTCATGGTCGTCTTTTGGGTAAAATTAATCGCGACTTCCACCAGTTCAAATTCTTGGGACAACAACTTATTTAACAACTCATTATTTTGCACCGGTACTTTCGCATACATAAACCCAGATGGAATTTTATCTTCCACAAAAGGCTCTGTATAACGATACGCCCCATTCGGAAAGTATTGCGATAACCATTCATCTTTAATGAGCATGGTGATAATTCATCAGTTGTTTATACCAATCGATATATTCACGGTATCCCTTTTCTAAATTATATTGGGGATCATACCCTATGAGACGTTTTGCTTTTTCAACCGACAAGGTTCCTCTATCCGGGGTTAATGAATCTTTTGCAAGATATTCCACCTCAATTTTCGGGAAATGCTCTTTAACCAATTCTGCCATTTCACGAATTTCTCGTCCCTGACCATAAGTAATATTAAATATTTGATTTAAGGAATTCGGATGCTCAATGACTTTCACAACCCCTTGGATCAAATCTTGAATGTAGGTAAAATCGAGTTTATCACTGCCATCGCCATGAACAGTTACATTTTTTCCTTGAACCGCATTTTCAAGAAAAATTTGTCCCACACGGCGGCTAACACACCGTTCCCCATATAAGGCAGAGGGACGAATAATGGTGTAAGGCAAATTAAACACTTGATGATAAGCAATGACCAATTTTTCCCCAGAATACTTCAATGCCCCATAAATGCCCAAGGGATTACAAATGGTTTCTTCAGTCACCGATTCACCGTCAAAATGTCCATACACCATGCTTGAAGAAAAATAAATAAAATGCTTGACGGTCATGCGACTTGCATCCAAAGCATTTTCCAAGGTTCTTAAGCTATGATCAAAGGTACTATAGGGATCTTTATTTGATTTATTGGCATGCGAAACGGCAGCTAAATGAATCACCACATCAGGATTGATGTCTGATAATATTCGACTTAGCGCATGATAGTCTCGAGCATCTTGTAAATGCAGCAATATATTGTTGTGTCTTAAAAGATCCAGCCGTTGATTAATGATTTTTAAATACAGATCTCGATGTGGAATTTCCCGAGAGGCAGAGCCAAAGGCATACAGGTTATTCACTTGTAGGCTGTCGATAATATCAACCTCAGCACCCAGCCCATTCAAAGCTAATGCAAGATTGTGACCGATAAAACCACCGCCCCCAATCAAAGTAATTTTTTTACCTTTAATCAATTTCGTTTCTCACTCTTAAAGTTGGTTTAAAATTTTGTTCAGTGTGCGTGCAATTAGGGACATGTCTTCCTCATTTAAATGAGGTCCGACAGGCAGCGCAAGTGAACCATCACTAATACATGATGCATTTTTATACTCCTCTGGGGATGTTTTGTATTTATCCCGATAATATTTCATGCGAGGCACTGGTTGAGGATAATAAACACTGCACCCTATCCCTTGTTCTGTAAGTTGCATGATCACATCATTTCTATTCTTTTGATTTTCTTCTGATAAAACAGCAATCAAACAATAATGGCTATTGATAAAATCGGGATGAGGGCTGTCCAATACATGATCTATTTGCGGGATCTTACTTAAGGCTTCTTTCAATCTTAAAAAATTTCTTTTTCGACGTTCTAAAATCTCGGGAAGTTTAGCCACTTGGCTACAGCCTAATGCCGCTTGCATTTCACTCATGCGATAGTTTAAGCCAACCCCGGTCACATCATAAACCCCTGGGATCTTGCGTTCACTAAAGGTTCTATCAACACTAAAGGCACGAAAATGGGCAATGTCTCGGGCTGTTTTTTCATCCTTACTGATGAGCATACCTCCCTCGCCCGTGGTCATGTGTTTTACCGGATAAAAGGAAAAACAACCCACATCCCCCCAAAGTCCAACATGCTTACCCTTATAAATCGTTCCAATGGCCAAAGCACAATCTTCAACAACCTTAAGATTGCGGGCTTTTGCAATGGAATTTATTTTATCCATGGCCACCGGAATCCCCGCGTAATGGACCAAAAATATGGCCTTCGTTTTATTGGTAATTTTTGTTTCAATTTGAGCAATATCTATATTCCCTGTCCGCAGTTCGCAATCGACAAACACCGGGGTAGCGCCCACCAATTCTATGGCATGTACTGTGGCCACATGTGTTTGTGCAGGAACAATGACTTCATCACCCGGTTTTAATCCAATATGCAGCGCAGCTAAATGTAAAGAAGCCATACACGAACTGGTGCTGACGGCGGTCCCACCTCCCACAAAATTCGAAAACTTAGTTTCAAACTCCTTGCACTTTGGACCATGCGTTAAGACATGACCATTCAAAACCTCTAGCACCGCTTGTTTATCCGCTTCATCTATCCATGGGCGACCAAAAGGAATCTCACGAGAGATCTCATGAGGAATCTCAGAACAGGAAGCTTTTTGATCACTCAAAATTGCTTTCTCACTTAAATTTGTTTTCTCATTTAAAGTTAACATGTGAAATACTCTATCGTTAGAGGTTTAACATAAGACATTGATTCATCCGCAGCCAAAACAACCGACATAAGATCAAATTCTCGTTGTGTATTCGCGGAACTCTTACCTTGCATAATATTATCCACTAAGTTGTGGACCAGAGCCCCTTTTTGATTGGCGGGAGGCTTTGGAGCATAAGGCAAAAATTCAGGTTTCCCTTCCTCATCACGATTCCAATAAATTCTGGGTCCCAAATCATCATACAAAAAAGTCCCCTTCGTGCCAAAAATTCGGATCACATGTTGATGACGATGAACACACCCAAAATTGGCAGTCACCCGCCCAATCAAACCACTGGGAAAGGTAAACACCGCCGAATGAAAATCATGATAGCGAAAGGACGTATTTTGAGTGGCAATTTTATTTTTAGTGGAACTCACAGAACAAGGTTTTTGTCCCGTCAACCATAACATTAAATCAACAATATGAATTCCTCCGCCCTGCATCACGGAGTAATTTTCAATATCTTTTCTCCAACCCTCGGTAATTTTTTGCACTCGCCCATACAGATAATCTCCATCAAAACTGTAAATTTCACCTAATTCTCCTCGTTGAATGAAATCCTTAAGCCATATATACAGGGGAGCTTTTCTTAATACTAAATTAGAAGAAAGCTCTACTTGAGTATCCTTCCAATGTGTATGAATATTGTTTAATTGATTGAGTGTTTGGCACAGCGGCTTTTCAACAAATATATGTTTAAGATGTTTGATGCACTGCAACGTTTGTTCATAATGATGATCATCATACGAGGCCAGCGTTATCAAGTTAATAGTCTTATCTTCAACTACTTCAGAAAATGATCGAATGCCCACATCGGTTAAGTGATTATCCTCGATAAATTTTCTGGCTTTAGATTGGTCAAAATCAACAACATATTTTAATTGACAACGGGGATCCTGCAGCAAAGCCCGAGCATGTTGTTCTCCCATGCCTAAACCAACGACTGCACACTCTAGCAATTGATCGGACATAGACCATTCACATTAAAAGAAAAAATATCCTCCCCCTGTTGTTCAAGGGCTTTAAGATCTTCAACCGTATCTACACACATTTTTTTGAAACTCAAATCTTCTTCGGCTTCAATAGACAAGATTGAATATTGCGTTGAGTGCCGGTAAAAATAAGGGGTTACATGTTCTCGATCCTGTTCTGTTAGTACATCTTCATCCACGTTCAAGAAAGAGGCACTTTTTATTACCTCAACACTCTGACCACGAGGAAACGTGCGTTTTACTACATTTGAAACTAAATCATATTTGAAATTATTTATCCGAGCTTGATCTATCATGTGTTCAATTAATTTTGGATCCAGTACTGGGCTGTCTGCGGACAACCGAACAAAATAATCACACGGGTAACCCTTTACGCACTCCCGAAATCGTCCAAACACATTATTTAAACTGCCTCTAAAAAATAGGCAACCCAGCTGTTGGAGATACGCCACTAAAGGATTATCCGATTCATCTCGACTGGTTAAAACAATCACTTTATCTTTTCCGTTAACACGTGTTGCACGATCAATCATATGTTTTATTAAAGGCTTATTCTGAAAAGGCGCTAATACTTTTCCGGGATACCTAGCCGAGGACATCCGGGCTTGAATAAAAATATGCGTTTTCATACTTTACATTGGTTTAACACTGACATGCGTCTTACTTTTTCCCATTGCTACCGCAGTCCTGGTGCAATATCCAAGACCTTCAATTCTAAATAAAAAATCATCCTTGGTGGGCGTAGGTTTACGTCTATACTGTCTATACCTAAGCGGCTTCCACGGCCCCTGCCGGCAAAGCAATTTTCATTTCTCGGCCTAAAAAATTCAATAGCAACTGAACTCGTTGCTTATCATCCAGCTTTTCAAATGTTGCTGTGTAATCTTTAAAAGCGCCTTCAAGCACTCTTACTTTATCGCCCTTAACAAAAACATTCATGCACTCAATGGGGACTAAACCCTCAACATCTTCTTGACCTTGTAAATTGCTCACAACATCCATGGGCACTGCAATCGGTCGCTCACCATTCACCAATATATACGCAACTCCCCGGGTACCATTAATACTGCGCCAGCGATCACTTTCAACATCAAATTCCACAAACAGGTAACGAGGAAAAAGAGGTGCAAGTGTTTCTTTTGTTTGCCGGGCATGACGTGTGATTTTTTTGAAACGTGGCAGATAGACTCGATATCCTTGTTCTTGCAAATGATGTTGTGCAAGGGATTCTTTAAGCGGTTGAGTATGAACAACAAACCATTGCTTCATATCTGCTCCTCGCTCACCAAATTCAGATCTGAACCCTCTACTCGAGAAGAAGTTCCAGAACGAGAGATATGCAGGAGTTTTAAAGTTAATAATCTTTGTTCTTCTACTTTATCTTTAATGGCATCAAAGGTATCTTGAGGGGTCATAACATCTGTAATTAATACCGCGTCAAACTTTGTAAAATCAGCATGGCAATCCACCACCGTTGTTTGTACGCCTGTTCCCAAGGCCACAAGATTTGCGATATCTGCCAAGTCCCCTTCCCCGACCAAAGCCACATGTAAACAATTTTGCTTCTTACAAACAGAAAAAACTTGCTCACATTGGCATCGGGCATCTCGGAAAAAAGTTAATGACCGTGCTAAATAGTCGGTCACCATTTTACCCTTTTCTTTTAACCCTTCTGGAGTTAAAAAATACGTGATCCGCCGAGGTGAGAGTTGTGTGGCTCGAACCCAACCTTTGGTGACACAACGTTTAAGATATTGATTCATCAAACCTAAGGCAATGCCCAATTCCGATGCTAAGCCTCTTTGTGTAAAGCTTGGGTTACGCTCAATTTCAGATAAGAGATGCACCATTACTTTCTGCTCAGTCTGTACTCTAGTTTTTTGGAAAGTTGCTGTACTCATCTTGACCCTTCGATCGATTAATCTAGAAATCCACGCCCTCTAATTTGCTCCACTATTCTTCTCTTCATTAAATAATGGATTACGTTCATGAACAGAACTTATATTGCTTCCACAATTCTGTCAAGCATTCCAAAACAATTTGATTGTCGACTAACAAATTTTTTTATAGCATACCTTCATTATTTTCTTGCATATTGCTCTCGTTCGTTAGAAAATCTCATAAGCTAAAATGTTAATAGCAAATTAATGGAAAACGGCCCAAAAATGTTAGTTTTGGCGCTCAACTAAAGTCTAAGGTTGCTCAATGGAAACACAAGAATTACTGTTTATCGATTTACAAACTCAAAAAAATCGCCTTAAAGCGAAGATCGAACATGCCATTCATAACATTATTGAAAAAAATCACTTCATTATGGGCCCTGAAGTTGCTCAACTTGAACAACAATTATCTAAATTTTGTGGCGCAAAACATGTAATCGGCTGTTCCAATGGGACCGATTCCTTAGCTTTGGTTTTAAGAGCTAAAAATATTGGACCGAATGATGCCGTTTTAGTCCCAAGTTTTACTTTCGCTTCCACGGCCGAGGTCGTCGTTTGGCTAGGCGCTACCCCCATTTTTGTTGACGTGCTGCCCGATTCTTTTAACATGGATCCTCACAGTCTTATCAAGGGAATTCAATTAGCAAAAGATTTGAACTTAACCCCTCGCGCTGTCATCAGCGTTGATTTGTTTGGACAACCCGCCGACTATGATTCTATCGAAAGCATTTGCCACCAATTTGGACTCTGGTTATTGTCCGATGCCGCTCAAAGTTTTGGGGCCACCTATAAAGGCCGCAAAGTAGGGACCATTGGACTTGCAACTTCCACCAGTTTTTATCCGGCAAAACCGTTGGGCTGTTACGGCGATGGTGGTGCAGTCTTTACCGATGACGACGAACTCGCTGAAATCATTAGAAGTTTGCGTGTACACGGACAAGGTAAAGACAAATATGATAATGCCCGCATTGGAATTAATGGTCGACTCGATACACTCCAAGCCGCGGTGTTGTTAGAAAAGTTAACCATTTTTCCAGAAGAAATTGAAAAACGACAACACATTGCTTCCTACTATAACCAAGGTTTGGAAAAAGTTGTCCAAGTTCCTCATCTTATTTCAAAAGTCACCTCCGTTTGGGCACAATATACGGTTCGCATGTCGGCCAATCATCGTAATGAAATGATTAAACGTTTAAGCCAAGATAAAATTCCAACCGTGGTTTATTACCCAAAATCGTTACATCAACAAACCGCTTATCGGAACTTTCCCACCGTTGGGCATTTACAGGTTTCAGAATCTTTGGCCAATGAAGTGTTAAGTTTACCTATGCATCCTTATTTAACCCAAGACATGCAGGATTTTATCATTGATCGGTTTTGCGCCCATATGAATGATTTATAAATCATTCTATACACAAACGAAGAATTTAGGAACATTTAACAATGCCCAACGTTGTCAGCGAACAGAAAAAGAATCCTCCTAAACTACGGATCGCAGTGGTGGGCATTGGCAGTATGGGCCAACATCATCTGCGAATTAACAGTACTCTAAAAAATATTGAATTGGTTGCTGTAGTCGATATTGATAGCGACCGTGCACGAGAAGCAAAATGGCGTTATGGTTGTGAAGCCTATACTCACATCGACGATTTGATTGGTAAGGTGGATGCTGTCAGCATTGCCGTTCCTTCTAGCCTACACGCCGACATCGGGCTTTTCTTCCTACAAAACGGCATTCATTGTTTAATTGAAAAACCCTTGGCCACTACTGAAGCCGATTGTCTGAAATTAATTGAAGCGGCTGAAAGCAAGGGATTGGTACTGGCTGTGGGTCATATTGAACAATTTAATCCCGCCGTCCAAGAACTCAAACGAATTTTATCTGAAAGCGATCGCGTTGGTAAAATTCATGGCATCGATGTGGAACGTATGAATGGCACTGTTAACCGCATTCTCGATGTCGATGTTATTTTAGATTTGATGGTGCATGATCTCGACATCGTCCTATCCTTAATCTCTGCGCCCATCCTATCACTTTCTGCGGAGGCTTCGTATTTATCAAATCAAACCAAAAAAGCCAATGCGGATAAAACCAATGCGGATTATGTCTCTGCGTTACTTTCATTTTCCAATGGCGTGGTGGCCAATATTAAGGCTAGCAAAATCACCCAAAAGAAAATCAGACAAATGTCTTTAACCACCGATATGGGGTATATTAGTTTAAATTATACCGCTCAAGAAATTCTGATCTATAAACAAGTTTCTCCAGAGGCTCACAATTTGTCTTTTCAACATTATGACTGCGATGAAATAATCGAACGTGTTTCAATTCGCGCTCGTGAACCTTTGGTACTGGAACTTGAAAACTTTATTAATGCCATCACGACAGGCGTGGCTTTTCATGTGTCTCCAAGGCAAGCGTTGCGCGCACTTAAAGTGGTTTGGAAAATCCAACAACACCTTTCAAACCAAGAGATGAAACCCACAAAAACACCTCTCTTGGAACCTCTTTAAGCTTTAAGATTATGTGTGGAATAACGGGCTTTTGGGACATTAAAAGTGGACTTTCCAAAGAAGCATTATTAAATCTTGCCGAAAAAATGGCGCAAAAAATTGCTGAACGAGGTCCCGATTCGTTCGGCAGTTGGTGCGATGAATCTTTGGGCCTTGCCTTTGGCCATCGACGCTTGTCTATCGTTGATTTATCGCCGAATGGCCATCAACCTATGGTGTCCAGTTCTGATCGCATGGTGTTATCGTACAACGGCGAAATTTACAACACGGCAGAACTTCGTGCGGAATTAGAACGCGCCAATCCTAATCTTCGTTTTCGCGGAAATTCCGATACCGAAGTTATCTTGGAAGGTTGTCAACATTGGGGAGTTGAAGCCACGTGCAAACGGTTAATTGGTATGTTTGCGTTTTCACTCTGGGATAGGGAAGACAAAAAATTATATTTAGTCCGTGATCGTTTAGGAATTAAACCCTTATATTGGGGGTTCCATCGAGGAGTTCTATTTTTTGGATCACAGCCCAAAAGTTTTGCTCCTCATCCAAAATGGCAACCGGAAATTGATCAATCCGCATTAACGGCTTATTTTAGATACAATTACGTGCCCACCCCATTTTCCATTTTCAAAGACATCCAAAAATTAAATCCGGGTAGCATTCTATCGATAGATCAGGCTGGAAATAAAAAAGAAACCCGTTTTTGGTCTTTTGAAGAGGTTGCAGAAAAAGCCATCATGGCCCGTCAAAGAAAATCAATTCAATCCGAACATGAGTTAATTGAGGACCTGGACACTCTCTTAAGAGATGCCGTTAAACGACGCATGGTGGCGGATGTACCTTTGGGTGCTTTTCTTTCCGGCGGCATCGACAGCTCAACCGTAGTTGCACTGATGCAAGCCCAAAGCAAGCAACCCATAAAAACCTTTTCCATTGGCTTTCATGAACAAGCCTATGATGAAGCCCAGTATGCTGCGCGCATTGCCAAACATCTGGGAACCGACCATCATGAATTGTATGTGACCGATTCTGCCGCACAAGCGGTCATCCCGAGTATTCCCACTTGGTGCGATGAACCGTTTGCAGATTCATCCCAAATTCCAACTTTTTTAGTATCGCAATTGGCGCGACAACATGTCACTGTCAGTTTATCCGGCGATGGGGGGGATGAATTATTTGCAGGATACAATCGTTATTTTATTGGTCATGCATTGTGGCAAAAAATGAAATTCCTACCTTCCTGGCTAAAGCAAACTGCTGCCGCAGGTATTTTAAAAATTCCCCCTTCTCAATGGGATAAATTATTTCGCTTTGTACCCCAAGCCGTTCGCCCTCGTTTGGCTGGAGATAAATTACACAAGCTTGCTAATGTGTTGAAATTCCCTTCAAGCGAACTATTCTATCGTATGTTGGTTAGCCAATGGGAAGCTCCACATGAATTACTGCTGGGAAATGTGTTAGAACCACAATTTTATCCTTGGACGAGTTCGAAACTTCCACCCACTGAGCAATTCATAGAACGCATGCAATGCATGGATATCCTTAGCTATTTACCCGATGATATCTTAGCCAAAGTGGATCGTGCCAGCATGGCCGTCAGTCTCGAAGCACGCGTTCCACTCTTAGATCATCGGCTGGTTGAATTTTCCTGGCAATTGCCTTTTGCTATGAAATATCGACGTGGCCAAGGAAAATGGATATTACGACAGGTCTTAAATAAATATGTGCCTAAAGAGTTTTTTGAACGTCCTAAAATGGGATTTGGTGTTCCTATTGATGTTTGGTTGCGTGGGCCCTTAAGAGAATGGGCAGAACATTTATTATCGGAAGAACGTATAAAAGCAGATGGAATTCTAAATCCAACCCCCATCCGACAACGGTGGCAAGAACACTTGTCCGGCCAACGGAATTGGCACTATTCACTTTGGGGGGTATTAATGTTCCAAGCGTGGAAGGAACGTTGGGGGTTTTAAAGGGCGGTGTCAGACACGTGTCTGACACCAACCGACAGCTGTTATGGTCTTGCTTTTTGGCTTCTTGAATAGTCTTCCAAAGCAGTGGAAATTGTCTGAGTACTTGGTGAATTTCCTCCTCCACTTGTCGACTGTTTCTGTGCAAAATCAACTACTGTATCTCCTTTGCTATTCAACGGCCTATCCACTTTTACCTTAGCTTTTATCAACAAATTTACAACGTCTTGATTAGCAGAATCTGTTGCAAGTTCCAGTAAAGTGATTTTCTGAGCTCCAAAAGCACGAATTGCACTTCCACTGGGAGCATCGAAAGTGGGGGCATTGAGCTCATCCTTACTCATTGATGCTATTGTCTTAGTAACTGCATCCGTATTCTTGTGGAGTACTATATTGGTTCGCAATGTTTCATAATCTATTGTATGTTTTGACATTTTTAGTCTCCTCACAATGTTAAAGTTCTTTATAAACGAGTCTATTTAAGTATAGTCACTCCTGAAAACATTAAGTTAATGACCTAAGGCTTATTGATATTTTCAAATCATATTTTTTCTATACAAATCAAATATATAATCTATTTTATTCCGCCTGATGGACATCGAACTCACGATCAAATTGACCTTATACTTCTACTAAATAACGATGCTCCCCCTCTCCCCAAAAAATAGGACCTTCTTTAGCATATTCCATTATCGCCTTGTCTAAATCAAAGGGGTTATTACTGACTAATTTTTTAAACGATTTGGCTTTTTGAGCAAATACGCCTTCAAGATCGGATTTAGCAATATGATCTTCAATGGGAACGTACCACACATCCATAAAAATCATTCGATTGGGTGGCATATCAAGACTTCTCAATACGTTCAAGCAATATTTCTGGGGTATCTCTAAAAATATTTCTCGCATTACTTTTCGTGTACTCCAGAAAAAACCACCCGTAGCATATAAATATATAAATCCTGCCGTTTTCATAACTCGAAAATATTCATTAATAGCAACTTTCCAGTCTTTAGTATGATGTAAAACACCGTTGCTATATACAAAATCAAATTCATTTTTCTCAAACGGTAAAGACAACGCATTTCCTTCTTTAAATACTACGTTTAATTTCTGTTTTTTTCCAATTTCCTCGCTACGTTGGTAAGATTGGCGATGATAATCCATTCCCGTGACACTTCCTGCCCCAAGAAGGGATAGCGCTAATGTATTACGTCCCGATCCACATCCTAAATCTAAAACTCTTTTACCTTTAACATAGGTATCAATCACATTTGATCCCAATCGATATAAAATAAACTTTTTAGATTCATTTAAAATCACCTCTTCCGAATAGCCTTCCCATAAAGAGGTATAAAGATTCGATGTGCGTTGCTCTAAGCAATCTTCTTTATCATGTCCTTCAATGGGATCTTTATTATTTGGATATCCCTGAATCGAAGATAACATTTTAGTTCCCAAATCACATAAATTCCCAATCAGGGAAACAACTTCCTTCACAGGTTCCTTATATTTAAAATCTAAATAGGGCTCAATAGGATAAAGGAAGCGATATAATTCATGATTTAACATTATGGTATTGTAATAAAGCCTTTTTTTATTTAAATTCATACAAATGGATTTAAATAATTCAAGTTTTGTATAATACTCTTTTTCTAGATCATCTAACTTCATACCATTTCCCTCTCTTTTTTAACGATTGCTGGAATTCCTAATGCGATGCAATAGGGTTGAATTTCTTTGGTCACGACAGATTTTGCACCAATGACGCAGCCATCACCGATAATTGCACCAGGCAAAATATTAACACTCCCGCCCACCCATACATCATGACCAATAGATATGGGTTTATAGGTGTGCCTTTGTGTTTTAATTATCTCTCCTCGACGAATTCCATGATTAGAACTTTGAACATAACAAAAAGAGGCAATAAGACAATTCTCTCCAACTGTAACATTGGTTCCACAATTAAATATACAAAAACTTCCAATATTGGTGTTATTGCCAATGCTAAGCAATGCATCATTTGCAGCAATTAAACGAACGTTATCATCAATTTTAATGTTATTACCAATAATAATAACCCCTTTCTCTCGGGTGCGGATATCTAAGTACCCTTTTATCGTCACATTATCACCAAATTCGATATTTCCTCCTTTCTTTTGAAGGGAGGGAACTGCCATAATTAAAAAGTTTTTACCCACACGACAGCCCCTAAGAATAAGTATAGTCTTAATGATCAAACTAAACGGCTTATAAACCCAATCACCCAATACAAGCGCTAAAAAACGAATCATGCGTACTCTTCCAAAAAGGCTTTCACACTTAAAAATGAAAATAAAAATTTAGATTCACTATTCGGGAAATTCGCTTGCGATATAAGACTCTTTATTTTATCACGATTAACTATTTCAAACACAGGACTATCTTCAAGAATTTTATTCGATATTGTTTTATCATTGAGATCAATCAAATAATTAATGGGCGTATTCAATCCCATTTTCTTTTTTCGTGTAACAATATGGTTTGGAACGATACCTTTCATGGCTTTTCGAAGCAAATATTTGTTAAACCCTTCTTGAATATAAAATTTAACAGGTAGATGTTGACAGAATTCAACCAGGGTGCGGGATAAAAAAGGAGAACGATTTTCGATTGAATGATACATACAGTTTAAATCGTCTTGGTTGAGCGAGATGGGGACTGTTTCATGAAATAGTTCATTTAACATTCTGTTTTTAAGCAGACTATGGGTATTATAAAATTTTTCTTCAAATAAGGTGCTCGCAGGATTATTGAGATACTTGGCAAATTCGTTTGCATTAAGATATATATGATCTCTGAAGAATGGTTTCTTAGTGAAAAGTTTAGGATCGCTTAAATAAGGGTTTCTAACGATAGGTTTTATCCATTTTTCCCAATTGAATAGGGCTGTTTCATGAGATTTAGGATCATCCTTAATATCGGATAGATAAAAATTGTGATGATCATAATATCCAGAAAAAATTTCATCCCCACCCGTTCCCATAATTGCAACTCGAAACCCTTTATCCGCTATTTCCTTGTATAATTGCCAATTCATATAATACGTGAGGGTGGATACGGGGGCATCATGATATTTCACAATTTCATTTAAGTTTCCAAAAAAGTTGTCTTTTTCAATATAAATAATGGTATTGTCTATTTTGTATTCCTGAATGCTTTGTAAAATATCATCTTTTTCATCATACTTTTCATCTCGGTTAAGAATTGAAAACGCATGGACATTATAATTGAATATGTTCTTTGCGATACTGATGATTGAATTAGAATCTACACCACCACTTAAACAAAAGGCCAAAGGAACATCGGATCTTAACCTCTGCGACACTATTTTGATAAGTTTTTCTCTTATCTCTGTTACAGCCTCAGTAATAGACCCATCAAAACTATCTCGGTCTTTCAGTTTCCAATATTGAGTTTTATATTTTCTTTTAGGAGCAATTCTCAAAACGGTGGCCGGTTCAAAATGATTTACGCCTTCAAAAAAAGACTCTTGAGATTTAAATAGAGATTTATAGCCGGTGGTTAGGAATTTTTCAACCTGATTTAAATTCACGTTAAATTTTGTAGAGGCCATTGAGGCGATACACTTAATTTCTGAACCAAAATAAATTTCACCGGGTTCGGGTTCATAGATATATAACGGTTTTTCGCCAAAGGGATCTCGGGATAGCGTTAAGCTTTTTTCGCGATTATCAAACAATGCAAACGCCCACATTCCTTCCAGCTTATTCAGTGCCTCCAAGTCCCATTCATCTAAGGCATGAATTAATACTTCGGTATCCGACTCTGTAATAAAACGATGGCCTAACTTAATAAGTTCCTCTCGTACTTCAATATAATTATAAATTTCTCCGTTATAAATGATTGTTTTATCATTATAGTGAAAAGGTTGATCCGATCGTTGGTCAAGATCTAAGATACTTAACCGAGAATGAAGTAAAAGACAATGTCTATTGTTATCCAATTTAAATTCTTGATAGTGCTGACCATTCGGCCCACGACGTTTCATAAGATGTAATGTCCGATGAACAACCTCGGTAGGAATGTGTTTTTTACCAAAATATCCAGCAATTCCACACATTAGAGCGCATTCCCAGGATTCAATGAACCAATCGAGTTATATTCAGCGACTGCGGGATTCGAAAGAATTTGTCCAAATGCTGGAGTCAGTTCATCATACACCATTATCTGTTTAATGCTTCCATGCTCCATCATAACAATTCTCTCACAATTCTTTAAGGTGGTTAACCGATGTGCGATCATAATCACAGTACGATTTTGTCTAAGGCTATGGATGGTTTCCATCAGTCGTGCCTCTGTTTCATTATCAAGCGCTGAGGTGGCTTCATCAAAAATGAGAACCTCAGGATTTCGATATAAAGCACGTGCAATCGCAATACGTTGACGCTCTCCTCCCGACAAACGTACTCCACGCTCACCCACCACTGTTTTTGTCCCAGCCTGAAGTTTATCAATGAATTTTCGCAATTGGGCCGAATCTATGACCTGTTGCAATTTAGCGACATCAATTTCGCTTTCACCAAATGCAATGTTGGCTTCAATAGTATCATCAATTAAATAGATCGATTGCGGAACATAACCAATTCGCTGATGCCATTGAAGCGAATTCACAGGAAATCGGTTATCGACAAGCACTGTACCTATGCCTGGCCGAAGAAGGCCTAAAATGACATCAACCAGCGTTGATTTCCCCGATCCGGTTTCACCCACAATACCGATACATTCACCTTTTTTAATTTCTAAGGAAACTTGCTCTAGCGCGTTCTTTCTTGTATTTAGATAATTGAAACTCACATTATTAAGACTAATGGATTTTTCAAAAACAAAATCGGGGGCATGAATGTAAACTTCATGTGTACCTAATCTGGAATATTCATGATACACCTGCTCTATTGAAGGGATGGCAGACTTAAATGTAGCCAATTGACCAATAATTCGTGTTAATCCAGGCATAAGGCGAAATCCCGCGTATAAGTACCCACCCAAAATACCAATCATTTGCACAGGACTTTCGTGTTCCAAACATAAAATAGCGATAGTCACCATGAATAATCCAACGAATAGAACCTCTAAGATCATTCTTGGCAGAGCATTGGTCGTTGTTTGTATCGATCGTAAATGCGATTTTTTTTGAGAATGAACTTGATAGGCATTAATGAAGGCGTCCGTTTTACCTAACAGGACAATTTCTTTAAAGGCATGAAAAAATTGCATTAAATTTTGTTCACTCGCAATAGAGACTTCTTGTAACTTTTTCCCCCATCGATAAATTTGTTTCATCAATTTTGTCACAACAACAATTATAATAGAACCAAGACCAAAGGTTACCAAGGCTAGGACAGGATTCATATAAACTAACATGGCTATTAAACACAGAAAAATAATGCTTTCAGATAAAATACTCGCTAAGGCAGTCATGGCGCTTGAGAACATCAATTCTGTATCCCCATTGACGATATGCATTCCTAACGAGGAATTTCGTGTTAAATAAAATCCGTAATCTATTTTTGCATATTTTTGAAGTAATTTTTGTTTAAACAGATAGTTCATTTTTTGAATCGAAAAGCTCTGATAGAAAAGTTCCAGAGTTGCTATACTATTTTTAATTAAATACATTACCCCCAGAATAATTGAAAAATAAAAAAGTATTCGTGTCGATGATAAATCGTTTCCAATTCCCAGCTTCGACAGGTAATGTTGCCCCATTAGGGGTTGGGTAAGTACTTGAGCAAAAATTACAATGACTGTGGCGGTTAGAACTTCTAAAAGGGAAGTGCATAAAGCAAAACCTGCAATTCCTAACCATTTAAACTTTTCCTCGCGGGTTAATAGGAGTCGAAGCTTTTGAATCGCTGAAAGAATAGAAGGTGTTGACATCGTTAATATTTACCCGGGTTAATCTTCAATTTAATTCTTTAAATCCGTTTAATGCACGTCGCATCGCAACAATGTCTGTTCCAAAAGCAATAAAATCATAGCCTTCTTCGATACGTTTTCGTAAAGCTTGATGGTCGGGCTCTACCTGATGATACCCCACCCCTTTTCCACTTGAACGTGCTGCGCCCATTATCTTGCTAACCATAGACTTAAATTCAGGATCTTCAAACGCAGCTGGCTTTCCAAGGCTTGCTGAAAGATCATAGGGCCCTATCATGATTCCATTTAAATATTCTGATGTTAATATTTTTTCAATATTATCCGCGGCTTTACGAGTTTCTATTTGTGCAATAATTTGGGGTGAAAAGCCTTTAACATAATCTTCTAAACTTGCCCCCCAAAGATTAGCCCGTACTAAACCAAGGCCTCGTTTCCCACGGGATGAGAAAAAACAATGCTTTGCGAATTCATCGAAGTCCTCTTTGGATTCAACCACGGGAACCAGAATACCGACGGCTCCCGCATCTAAAAAACGTCTCGCTAAGTAGGGATCAGCACAAGGGAGACGAACGTAGGGCGCTGCGTTATATCGTTCAGCGGCTATAAAAATTGCTTCTGCTTCTTGAGTGGTAATGGAGGTATGTTCAATATCGACCACAATGAAATCAAACCCCAAGCTTGCCATTGCAACGGTCGACTGAAGCGAGGGAAGTTGTTGCCAACCTCCTATCGGTGTTTTTCTATCAAGCATAACTTAATCCATCTCTACTTTATCAATCATTCACTTTGAGCATCATATTTCATAAAACCCAATTTTCGAATACACTGCAACAAGGTATATTTACTAAGATTCCACGCTCTTAACAAAATCCGATATCGAACAGCTTGAGTAAGCGGGACCATGAGTGTAAGTTTTTGTTTGAACGTAATGTCTTTTTTTGACCAAAAATATTTAAGATAATCCCATAAATAGCCAATATATTTTGAGAGTCGAAATGATAACTTTGAATCCAATTCTGGATCTTTTTCATGATGAGAGGCGCTACTCGCATAACGAAAATATAATAGCTCATCAATATAGCTCATTTTTCCATACACAAGTGTATTCAAAAACCAAAGCTCCTCAGCAAATAAAAACATTTTCTCATAAAAAATTTTTTCAATATGTTCTGCTTTGATCATAGAAGAATGAATCATGGGTGAATAATGGACAAATTTCCCACGAGAATCCTGTCCCCTGAAAGCATTGCGGGCTATTTTTCTAAGCGGCAGATGACTCAAAAAATCATGATAACGATGTATATGAATTTCACCATTTTCGTGGAAAATTTTTAATCCTGTCGCCACAATAGCAGTATTCGAATTTTTAGTAAAACATTCAATACATTTTGAAATAAAGGTTGTATCATACACATCATCGGGGCAGGCCCAAAGAAATAGTTGACCTTCAATTTTACCGATCAATTCCTTAAAATTTTCGATTCCTCCTACGTTTTTTTCATTTCTAAAAACACGTATAAAAGGGTAACGTTGTGAATACCTTAAGCAATCTTCAACTATTTCATCTTGCGAACAATCATCCAAAATCAAAATCTCTTTATTATCGTAATCTTGGGAAACTAGACTGTCCATTGCTTTTAAAAAAAGATCCCGCCCACCCCAAATAGGATAATTATAGGTCATCAGTCCAATGGTAACCAAAGGATCTCTTCTACTCATTTGTGTTTCTTTATTCATTGAAGTAAGTCCAACTTTAGATCTCTGTCGCTTATTATAAACTCTTTTCCTGGCCAAGCGATATTCAATTGCGGATCATCCCATCGAATACCTTCTTCATAAGAAGAATCATAGTATTGAGTACATTTATAATTAATAATGGCTATCTCACTCAACACACAAAACCCATGAGCAAAGCCGGGGGGCATGTACAGTTGTTTAGGATTTTCTCCCTCTAATTCGATTGCAAAATATTTTTTATAATTTTTTGAATTTTCGCGCAAATCGACAGCCACATCGTATATTTTTCCATGTACAACTGTCACCAGTTGCCCTTGATCCTTTCGGAGATGCATTCCTTTTAATACATTTTTATAGGAAATTGAAACATTATCTTGTAGAAATTCTTCCAAGATGCCGACCTGCTTGTATTCATTTTGGCGCCAGCTCTCATAAAAACACCCGCGTTTATCCTGATACGAGCAAGGTTCTAGTAGAATAAGCCCATCCATTTCAGTTTTAGTAATTTTCATGAGATCAAATTCACCAAATAATTCTTGTACGTTGACTCCGGTAAGTTTTTCAAACCCGAGTTAAGTTGTTCACTCGTTAAGAACCCCATGTTTAAGGCCACTTCTTCCGGAGAAGCTATAAAAATATTTTGTCGCGATTGAATCACCTGAACATATTGAGCTGCACTTAGTAAGGACTGAGGAGTCCCTGTATCAAACCAAACATAGCCTCGTCCCAATTGTGTTACGGAAACCAATTGTTCTTCTAAATACGATTTTATCAAATCCACAATCTCAAGTTCACCTCTTGACGAGGGTTTTAAATTTCTCGCTCTTTCTGAGACAGTGTGGTCAAAATAATAAAGTCCTGTAATTGCATTCTTTGATTTTGGTTGAGTGGGTTTTTCTTCAAGATCAATGACTCGATTTTCTTTATCGATAATAGCAACGCCATACCGTTGGGGATCATCCACTTGATAGGTAAATAAATGTGCACCTTTAATCCCTCGGGCTGCATTAAAGACTAACTCTGAGAGACGATGACCATGAAAGAAATTATCGCCTAGAATCATGGCCACGGGTTCATTGTTGATAAATTCTTCTCCCAATATAAAAGCTTCAGGCAATCCATTGGGTTTTTCCTGTAACTGATATGAAAAAGACACGCCAAACTGCTGTCCGGTCCCCAATAGTCTCTTTACCACTACTAAATCTTTTGGAGATGAGATAATCAATATTTCTCGAATTCCAGCTAACATCAGTGTTGAAAGCGGATAGTAGATGGCAGGTTTATCATAAATGGGAAGTAGCTGTTTATTAAGCGCTATCGTTAGGGGATACAAACGTGTTCCTATCCCACCCGCCAAAATAATACCTTTATTTACTTTTAACACTTATACCCCCAAACCGATCCTTACTCTTGGATTTGCTTCCAGAAATTGACCCTCGAATTGTTGCTTTAAGTACCATTTAACGGTCTCTTCCAATCCTTCTTTAAAATTAATTTCTGGTTTCCAACCAAGGTGATGAGTAACTTTGGTCGAATCTATCGCATAACGAAAATCATGACCTGGACGATCTCGAACAAAGGTAATGAGACTATGGTAGGATATTTTTCCAGGGTATAACACGTCTAAACAATCACAAATTCTTTCAACCAACCGAAGGTTTGTGCATTCATTCCCACCCCCTACACAATAGGACTCGCCCGGCACACCCTTCCCCAAAATTTGCAATAAAGCACGGACATGATCACCCACATAAAGCCAATC
>Ga0207154_1004_pt1 | contig 45816 bp, 22 predicted proteins | sample Alteio_BWMinHeat_28_FD_153576 | JGI IMG/M metagenome (GOLD analysis project Ga0207154, IMG submission 153576) | Enriched cells from forest soil in Barre Woods Harvard Forest LTER site, Petersham, Massachusetts, United States -... | ecosystem: Environmental > Terrestrial > Soil > Temperate forest >... | reverse complement strand
ATTGTTTAAAGTAGGCAGCTGATAGAAATTGATCGTAAACTTTCTCTAAAGGTCTTTCTGCTGGCATTACCTTTGGACAAGAGTAATCTTGTTTCGATCCTTGTAATAATTTATTGATAGGGCAACCTATCATTTTAGAAATGTCAACCATCAACTCTATAAATGATTTAAACAGATCAATAAATGTTGAGTCTCGCATACACAAAATGATAGTTTGGGCCGTTCTATGATCAGCCTTTGAAATTCTTTCGCATAAATATATTGATACTGCTCTTAAAAAATTCGTATTTAAAACAAAATAATTATCTCTTTCCTCCACTCTGAGCTCTTCAGAATTGTTCTGTAACACATAGGCTAAATCAGAAAAAAATCGAATATAGGTAATACTAAAATAAAAAATATGGCTTTGGTTAACAAGATCATCTGTTGGAAAGAGGCCAGCTCTATCAGAAATATCTAGCATTAGTTTATCACAGTGGAATGAACGAAATGAGGGAATTCCTCTGATAATCGATTCCCGATGATTTCTCATTGCAAGTTCACAAGCATCCAGGATTATTCTTTGATAATCAATAACACTATAATCAAAAAGTACTTTTTTGAAATTAAGCCGTCTCATAAGTAATTTAGTATCGATTTTTTGTAAATCTTTTGCTATATCTCTTATTTCACTGGGCAGTTCTGAATTTCCTATGAGCTCATCCAAAATGTTAACATTTAAACCCACTGCCTCTTGAAAAACCGGCATTCTAGACTCCAGACCACTTTTTTGCGCTTTAAAGCATTCATCCATTGTTTTTTGATCTCTTTTATTTGCGTGAACTATATTTATTAGGATGAAAAATGTATTGGCATGCGCAGAAGTGTCATAAGCTCTGAATCTAAGCATTGATTTGAAATTAGTAGAAATTTTTTCTCTCTCTGAAGACAATTTATCTTCCAAGGTTGTTTCGAGTTTTAGTTCAAGTAGAATTTCTCCTAAAATATTATTTAGCCCATTTGACAAATCTCGCTTCTTAAATTTTTCAGGTTTCTTTATAAGCCTTATCTTGGCGATTGTTTCATATTTATGAGGGTCAGCATAAATCGCATGCATTATTCCCTCTTCTCCTCTGGTGAAATTTAAGCTAAGCTCTACCGATAAACCTTGCGCTTGATTAATAAATATGAATTTACAAGAAGTGATAGACACAAGTTGATTGTTTTTCCAAATACCCTTAATAAATTGTTTTTTATCTTTAGTAAATAAGGCTCCTTCGCCATTTGCTTTTTCTTCTTCTTCCTTACGTTCTCTAGTGAGCCCCCCTACATATACCTCACCTGCTCTGGTTGTTAATTCTTGGTTTTGAAATGTTGATCTAAGAGTATCTGCTTCCGAGAATTTGGGTGCAAATAATTCCTTATTAAACTCAAGTGAAGGTGGAATAGAATCAAAATCAGAGAGATCGGAATCTGACAATTCTTCATCTCCGTCTGATGCATTTCCTCCTCTATCCATCATTGAAGAACCTTGAAATAGGCCACGATTTCCCGTAGAATAACCACTTTGTGGCAGGGCAGTATCTCCCTCACTTTTTAATGTGCTAGACTCTCTATCTGTTTTTACTTCCTTTCCCGATCCCTCGCTAGGATTTTTCTTGCTGGAATCTTTTATAAGTTTTACCTTCCAATGATACCCACGAGGATTAAAAAGCGTAACTTCTAATAATTTAAGTCTTGGATCTTGTCCCGTATCAAAAATTTGACCTGTTCGCATATTAATTCGAAGTCGAACATTCCAATGTGTTGCTAAAACCCCCAATTCATCCGCAGAAAGATATTCGTCCCCTTTAAGGTTATCACAATACTCTCTATAAACCTTATTTTTCTCTTTATTAACAAAAAATTCAACCAATAATGCAACTGCCCTAGATATTACCTCTATTTTACTGACCGTTACTTTTTTATTGCCATTTTCATCAAAGCTAGTCTTGTCTAGTAAAGCACACAGTAATAAATATTTACGTGATTCATCAACAGTCGAGGGATCCCCAAACTTTTTAGCATCTAACAATTCAATGACTTTCTTAACCAAAAATTTAGCTATGATGTCCCATAACATACCTGTACGGACATCTCCCTTTAGAAAACCAGCTCTTGCGGACATAAATAAGCAATATACTTTTACAAGAGCCTGGAAGGGTTCAACCGTTAAATCAAAATAGCTATTAACACAGTCTTCGATCTTACTTCTATCTATTTTTACAAGTAAAACTTCTACTTTTTTTCTAAATTCAACTATCGTTTCTTTACTTACTATTTCTTTAGCAAAATATTCTTCAAACAATTTTAAACCTTCAGCATAAACTTTTTCCTCTTCAATATTTTTATATTTTAGCCATTCTTGCCGTAACTTATCTCTATGACTGCGTTTGCGGTCAAAGGCTTCCATGTCTATCTCAGAATGTCTATTTTCAAGAAATGCATGACAATAATCAACAAAACGAATCATGCTCCCTTCTTTACACTCCGTACTATTTAAAAGTACATGATGGATCTCTGCACGAAGTTTTTCAGAAGCACTTTTTACATCGGCGTCTTTTGCTCCTCTTGTTATCGATTCTTCGGAGATCTCGTCGAAAAAAGCAGGAAGTTTCAGGCTATCCCGAAACTCAGGCAAGGCTTTTAAACCAAGTTTAATCCCTAACATTAGTGCAAACAATCCGCAGCTGTTCCCAACCCCTGGAACATCTACAGAATCTTCCTCATTATTAGCTACTGAAACCTCATTAACTTTCTTATTTAACGCCAAGAGCAGGTGTGCAATATAATCTTCAACTATTTCAGCATTGCTCAATCCATACATTGCATCTAGCTGTTGTCCTCGAGCATTCCCTGTTCTTGCCGGTTTCGTTGCGACTAATTGTGCCGCTGCAGATGCCGATGCAGACATAACATTGCCTCCCTAATAATATGTAAATGGATAAAACATGATCTTTTTTAAGTTGACGTCATTGTCTGAACGCTTACATGTAACTTTAATGATCGTACTCATTCCCAAATTCGAGCGGAGCATCAATATCGTTAGGGTAATATCGTCCAGATTCTCTTACCGTCTTTTTATTAAGCTCGAGCGCACTGCCTGTGGGTCCAAAGATTTTCCCTAAGAATGGAATGAACAGTAGTATTAATCCAAATAATAAATAAAATAGAGGTCTATCGAGAGGTGCAAATTTTGGATTTTCTCGATGAGCTTTATAATAAATAAAAGAGGTTACGATCAACATTGCGCCAACCGCAACACAGCCACCTAACACGATGCGCGTTACCACGTCTGTTCCTACAATTAATTTTTCAGCAATTTCTCCAATGGTGGGAACTGATTTTAATGGTTCGGCGGCCATAATTGGTTCAATCCAAAAAAGGAGTATACTTAAGTAAATCAGCTTGTTTATATTTTTAGATAGCAAAGACCGCATCTTTTGTACTCCTTAAGCGATAAGAAAATTCTTTAAGTAATCATCAAAGGGCATCGATTCACTTTGTTCAAGTCTAGTTTGCTCTAAAATGGTTTGTTTTGCAAGCTCCGCATAATAATGCTGTTTGGTATTTGGGAAATCCATCATCCTAAAATATTCTTTAGCCTGTTTTGAATTTCGTATCATAAATTCTCGATAGGACTCGCCCCGATCCTGTAATTCAGCGATTATCTTTGCCGAAGGAAGCAGGTTTGGGTCTTGTACCCACATGAGAGCCTTCTGTATGGCCTCACTAAAATGATGTACGCCATAAGCAACATCCAATAGTTCAGCAATGTTTTCCAAGTGTGATAATATTTCTTGTGCCCAATCGGTTAAACGTCGACTATGTCCATTCTCTGAAATTAATTTTAACTGCCGATTCCTTCCCTCCTTCACAACCAAAGCATGATTGTGGCGTATAATGTTATCTTCCTCTTCAGTGATGCGCGGAGAATCCAATAAAAGACAAAGAACAAGAAAAGCATCAATAATATAAACAATTTCTGGATTAACGCCTAATGGGAAGAACGGATTATTATCCAACGCTCTGATTTCAATATATTCAATGCCTTCCCGTTGCAATGCGGCCAGCATTCGCTCATCCATTGCGGTAACACGTTTTGGTCTGAACATGGCATAATGTTCGTCTTCTATTTGTAATACACAATCGCTTAATTGTTGATATTCACCATTTTTCTTAACCCCAAAACGAGAAAATTGTGGATCAGGGGTATGGACAGCTTGATGCATAGTTGTTAGAAATTCTGAAAATGAATTGTACGAAACATTGACTAAAGGCTTAACTTTATTTTGATAACCCAGATCACTCAACCGAAGCGAGGTAGCCTCGGGTAGAAATAAAGTATGCGTTCCCATATTGTGAAAGTCATTCGTATTCATTTCATTTTGAAAAAAAGAAGAACACACCGCAGGAGATGACCCAAAGAGAAAAGGCAAAATCCAGCCCAAACGTTGGGCATTACGTATCATCCCTAAATAATGTTCGGAAATAAATCGTGGCAAAGAGTGTCTGTTTTCTTGTTTGATAGTTTCTTGTCTAATGGTATCTTGTTTTAAAGACGCATACCGTTCCCAAAATCTTAACGAAAATGAAAAATTATAATGCACTCCCGAAATCATTTGCATACGTCGACCATACCGAAGTCCTAACCCAAGACGATAAATGGTCTTTAATTTTCCTAAATTAGAAGTACCATAATAAGCGATGGGAATTTCATTTTCGGGTGGAAGTCGACAAGGCATACTCCCATTCCATAAAAAACCATTTTCCAATACACGATGTGTATATTGATGTAATTCGGTGAGGGTATTAAAAAGTTCGGCAATATCCGTGGTCGGAGGGGTAATAAACTCAAGTAAAGATTCTGAATAATCTGTGGTAATCAGTGTATTCTTAAGACTGGAACCCAAGGCTTTTGGGTGCATTGTATTTGCTAACATCCCATTTTCATCGGTACGTAAACTTTCTTTTTCGAACCCACGTTTAATTCCCGATAAAGATTCCAAAATGTCATCTCGATTAAACTCATTAATGCGCTTTGTTAATATTGAAGTTTTCGATATAAAGCTCATCAGAAACACTTGCCCCTAAAATTTTAAATTCACTATTTTAAATTCACCAAACGTTTTAAATTCATTTTGAAACAAGAGTCCTTTTCTGTACTTCCCTCAACAATTCAGGATGTTGGCTGCAGGTTTTATCAAGTTTCATCCGTTGAAAAAAACTCCAATCGATTTGGACAGCGCGTGAGAAATGGGTGACAGAATCTATTCCCGGTGTAAATAAACCGTACCAGCCATATAAATATTCTGGATAACCCCACGTTTCATCTGCCTGCACAGAGATTTGTATCATATTTACCGCTCCTTGGATATCTCCACGTTCAAATAGCCAAAGCGAAAAACCAACAAATGCATAGGCGACATCATACCCGACCCAAGGCTTTGGACCCAAAGTGCCCATTAAAATGAGATTATCTTCTAAGATAAAATCGCGAACCATCCAATTGATCTGACGTTCTTGGGCCACGGCCACGGCAAAACGCATCAAATACCACCATAGGTAGGTTTTCCTATGTCGAAAGGCGGATCCTAGCAAAGCGTTAATTAATAACGTGTACAATCCACGATAGTCACCTCGTCTTCGTAATCGACTGAGCGCTGTACAAACAGCCGCAAAAGAGTGTCGAATCCATCGACCCACCCAAGGCCACTGTATGCCATAACTCAATGTCTCTACCAATATCTGATGCCACCATCCCTTGAATACTATATAGGGAGATATTTGATTATGCACTAAATTTCTGTATGTTATATGGTCTGATTTATTTTCAGGCATATAATTATATCGGAAGAAAATTTGAAAACCTTAGATGCCATTTCGGTTATATACATTACATTATGAGTAGATTACTGAAAATAACTAAGGCGCCTGAATGTTTGGGTGTTTCTATTCCAAATTAAATAACTTATTACTATCGCGGGTTTAACACACAACGTAACTAAACTTCTTCATAAACAAGATTACGTTGTTCTTGAATGATAACCTCCTGTAACATTTCTGCGGTTGTCGCGATATATTGAGATGAAAATAATTCATAATGTGATCCTGAGATTGTACAAGTCTTTATCTGAGGAAGGATCACCTTCCAACCATTATAAGGATCCTTTGTCAACTCTCTTAAAGAATTTTGTTCCGAAGATACTCCCAGTAAATCTACATTCTGCGCCTTAATTAAATTCACAGGTCCTCCATAGATACCCTGATATTGAAACACAAGTTTCAAACTGCGTTCTATTTCTAGTTGCAAGGCCAAAAGCCAAGAAGGATCTACTTTATCGCCCTTTGCTTGCATTTGCTCCGCAAGTCTTTGTAACAAATTTTGCTCTTCTTCCTGAGGGCGGGGGAGTAAGATTGATTGATTGAAAGAATCGATCAAAATAACTTGCTTAACCGCTTCCCCTTGCATTTGAAGCCTTTCTGCCATTAATAAGGCAATATTACCCCCAAGAGACCATCCTCCTAATCGATAAGGGCCTTTGGGCTGTATTTCTTTCATATTTTGTATATAACAATCGACCTGCTCGTTCGTAGAACTAAAACTTTGATCTTGTCCAAAATAAGGATTTTGTAAACCATAGAGGCCACAGGTTAAATACTTACCTAAAGGCAGATAGAGGAAAGCTAAACCTCCTAAAGGATGAACTAAAAATAAATTTAAATTGCCCTTAGATTTGATAGGCAATACACTTAAGATTTTTTTCTGCTCAACATTCGATTCTTGATCAACATTGGATTCTTGATCAATATTGGATATTTGTCGATCATGATCTGCTAATGCACTAATGGTTGGATAATTAAAGATATCTGCCAGTGAGACCGTAATGTTTAACTTGTGTTTAAGTTCATGCTGAAGTCGTAATACTAATAAGGAATTCCCCCCCAAATGAAAAAAATTATCTTCAACACTAATGTGCTCGACCTTCAAGGACAATATTTCCGACCAAAGTGTCGCTATTTGACGTTCAATTTCATTGCGAGGCGCCATTAAGGGTTGCTCAAGTGTTCGGTAAATTTTATCGGGTATCGGTAATGCTTTCCGATCTATTTTGTTACTGGGGGTTAATGGAAATTCATCTAATACAACAAACGCAGAAGGAATCATATAGTCAGGTAAGCGTTGTTGAAGAACTGAACGCCATTGATTGATTAAAGCCCCTAAATCGATCACATCGAAGGCTTGAGTCTCCTTTCCTCCATCCGTTTTATTATTGTTATTAATAATTACATAGGCCACCAAACGTTTTTGTTCCGGCTCATCCTCACGCATAATGACCGCAGCAGATCGTATTGCTGCCTGAAGGTGTAGGATACTTTCAATTTCGCCTAATTCAATGCGAAATCCCCGAAGTTTTACTTGGTTGTCTATCCGTCCTAAGTATTCAATATTGCCATCGGGTAAATACCGTGCTAAATCTCCTGTGCGATAAAGTTTGGCATTACGGCTTGGCCCGTGATCATTTTCTTCTGCATCGTTACATGCAAAAGGATTATCTATAAAACGTTCCTTCGTTAACTCTGGTTGATTTAAATATCCTCGAGCAATGCCCACCCCACCTATATATAACTCCCCTTCCATTCCAATGGGCACAGGATGACCCTGTCCATCGACATCTAAAATATATAACTGTACATTCGATATCGGTTTGCCAATGACATTTGCTTTAACTCTTTCAGTTTCTTTTGGGTATATGGCAATGCTTGCGCAAACACTGGCTTCTGTGGGCCCATACGCATTTAACAGTCTTAGTTTACCTTGCCATTTCTCTACTAAGGCTTGAGATGGGGTTTCGCCGGCCAAAACTAACGTTTTCAGGGTTGGCAATTCCGATGCAGGCAGCATTGATAAAATACTCGGTGGAAGCGTTACTACCGTTATTTTTAAATTATTGAGGGTGTTTGCTAAAGCGCCACCAGCCAATTCCTCTGTTGATTTTACTAAACATAACGTTGCACCTTGACTAAACGTTGTGACAAGTTCCGAGACGGAGGCATCAAAACTCAAGGAAGAAAATTGTAAAACCTGACTTTCTGAATTTATATTAAATACTTCTGCTTGAGTGATTGCTAAATTACTAATTCCCCGGTGTTCAATCATCACTCCTTTGGGTTTGCCAGTGGATCCCGAAGTATAAATAACATAGGCTAAATGATTGGGTTTAGTTAAGGGTAAAGGATTATCTTTAGGGAAACTCTCAATTAATTTTTGATCGTCAGCTCCATCAACTTGTATAATGGGAAGTGTCACATCATGAAAATATTTAAGCAAATGGGTTTGAGTTAATAATACAATTGATGCAGAGTCTTTTAACATCGCGTTCAAACGTTCCTGCGGATAACTTGGATCAAGTGGCAAATAGGCGCCCCCTGCTTTCCATATCCCCAATACCGTAATTATCATTTCAATGCCTCGATCTAGGCTAACGCCTATGATTTTTTCGGGTCCAACCCCTATTTTTCTTAAATAATGTGCCAACTGATTAACACGATGATTTAATTCTTGATAACTCAATGACTGCTGTTCTAATACTAATGCAATCGCATTGGGATTTTTCTTAACCTGTGCTTCGAACAATTCATGAATTGTTAATTTGTCTGGATAAGAAGCCTCACTTAGGTTCCACTCCAATAGCAATGTTTGCCTTTCCTGTTCATCGATAAAGTTAAGTGCCCATAGGGGCTGTTCGGCTCCTAATGTTATACTTTTTAACAACTGAAGAAAATGACGAGCAAATATTTCAATAAATTCATTGCTAAACAACACTGCATTATACTTAACTGTACATTCTACTTCTTCATCTTTCTCATCAATTTCCAAAGCTAAATCATATTCTGTTTGTCCCCCCTCAGACCAAAGATATTCTCCTTGTAATCCAATGAGTTTAAGCTTGGGTAAAGGAATATTCGCAAAATTAAACATTACCTGGAATAATGGATGTTTATCAAGCGATCTAGATAATTTTAATGCACTCATTAATTGAGGCAAAGACAGTAATTGATGTTCTTGAGCAAGTCTTAATAATTTTTGATTTTGTTCCAACAGATCAGTAAAGGGTTGGGATTCGAATAATTTCATACGTAATGGCAAAGTATTAACAAAATAGCCAGGGGTTTCTAGAAATTGGGCTTCTTCACGCCCAGAAAAGGGCATACCAATAACCAAATCTTTTTGGTTACTAACCCTTGATAACAGAAGTTGGTAGGCCGATAGCAAACATACCACAAAGCTTACGTTGTGATTGGCTGCAATGTTTTTTAGTAATCTCGTGGTGTCTTTACCAAGAACAAAAAGATAATGGCAAGGTTGATAATGTTTAAAATTTTTTATGATATTTCCTGGCAATTGTAATGGCGCGGGCGGTTCTTGAAATTCTTGTGTCCAGAAATTTAATGTTATGTGCTGTTGTTCAAGACCCAACATTGATCTTTGACCTCGAATATACTTTTTATAATCAACCGCGACGAGTTTAGCTTTATAAAGTGGATCAACCACCAAGGCATTGTAATGTTGCATCAATTCCTTAATCATCAGGCCAAAAGACCAGCGGTCGGTAATAATATGATGTAAGCGAAATACAATTACAGATTTATCGTTTTTTAGCGCTAACACATTGCATCGCACTAACGGCGGGATAGAAAGATCCCAAGGCTCTTGATTTAATTCTTTAATTTTTGCAATAATCGTTTCACGATCGCTGTTTGTTTCAACCGGTGTCATTGTTATCTTGACCGTCAGATCCGGTTTTACCCAGGCTTGTGGTTGTCCCTCGCAAATTTCAAAACCCATTCGCAAAACATCATGACGTTTAATAATTATGTTTAATGCTTTCTGTAAACAATCAACTTCTAAAACACCTAAGAGTTCGATTGCAAAGCCGGTATTATATTGAATGGCTTGAGGATCTATCAGATAAGTTGTGTAAAGCTGCTCTTGACCCAATGACAGCGGAAACGGACTGGAATCTTCATCTATATTAATTTCATCTATAGATTCTCTCTTCGAGGCATTCTGTTTTTGGTCTTGATATTGTTTTTTCAGTTGCTCCGGATAGTGTTCCCACAAATATTGCACAACTTGTTTTAAAGAACCGCATTCAAAAAATACGCCAGACTTGACATCTATTTCATAGTGTTGTTTTAAAAGATACGTAAGCTCTGTTGCAGCAATGGAATCCAGCCCATAAATTCTTAAATTTTTGTCATCCTCTAACTTATCCTTACCAATCTTTAATGTTTCTGAAATTGCTTCGACTAAAAATTGTTTAAGGTGTAACGCTAGTAATGACAGTTCGTCACAATCCTCTGGATCGGACAATGACGCCTGATGTTGTTTTGGATTTGGCTCTTCAACAAATAATCTTTGAGTTATAAACAACTCCTTTTCTATAGGACGTAACTGAAGCCTTTGGAGTTCTAGGCAAGGTTCACCTGTTTCATCCCAGAGTTGAAAATCAAAGTATAGGTTTTTGTTTTTGGCATGGATCGATTGCATTGCGCTTGGTCGAACATAGGTATGGCCTTGTTTTGGAAGTGATCGACTTAATCGTAGGCTTTCGACTGCAAAAGGGACAACCATTTGAGTGTCGCGTTTATCACGCGATAGGGTTTTTTGTAACAGAACTATGACTGTTTGCAAGACACCATCTAAAATGCTGGGATGCAAGACAAAATCCGTTTCATTTGTATCTGGAATTTCAGGCATCTGATAAAAGCTTAACGCTTCTATTTCATTGGTTTTAACCCACAAAAGTGGTTGAAAACTTAATCCATAATTATACCCAAAGCGTTTAAAGTCTTCATATATTTGATCGTTTGTAAATTGCTTCAGTGTTTTGGAATTTAACTCGTCTAAGCTTGACAGCGGCGTCAAGGGTTTTAATTCTCCAAAAATTATTTCACCCTGAGCATTCAAATAACGATCTTCTTTGTTACAAGTGCTGATTTCAAAACGGGAAGTGTCTATCGCTTTAGGATCTTGAAAAAGCGATATTTTAACTTCAAGTCCTACTTCATTCACACTCAAAGGACGAAGCCATAGGATGTTTCTGAATTCTCGTATGGACCTACCAGGATTGATTATCGTGGCTGCAGCCCTCGCCATTTCTAAATAAACGACTCCGGGCATTATTTTTTGATTTTGAATGCGATGATGATCTAAATAAAACTCTTTCCCATTAAAAAAAGTCTTAAAACAACATTCATCCTTCGTAGAGGCATCCCATCCAACGAGGGTATGTAACTTGGATTTTTGCAAAATCTTTAAGTTATCATTTATTACGTTCTTTTCTTCAATCTTTGCACTTATCCAATAACGTTCTTTCAAAAAAGGATAGGTAGGCAGATGTAATTTTTGCTGAGATTCATTTTGGTGTAATATTTTCCAATCTAGATTATACCCTTTCACATATAAATTAGCCAATCCACACAAACGTTTTTTATAATCAATAGAGTTTGTGATTACTTCTTTTAACTTTTCGATAATTCCAGGTAAAATTTCATCAAAAATTATTTTATCTTCAGGTTCTTTGTCAACCTCGCCTTGATAGCAATCGTTGGGAATGCAGCCTTGTTCCAACTGATCTAATTTTTCCTGGAGGTCGGTTAGGGAAGAAACCACTAAAACACACCGACACTTGAAATGACTGCGTCCAGCATTCAAAGTAAAAGCAATGGCCTCTAAAGGTAAATCAACGTGGTCTTTCACATATTTTTGTAAATCAATAATTCGCTGCTTTAAAACATCAGGATGTTTAGCCGATATCGAAATTAAATAATAGGGTTTGGTTTGAGATTGATATTGAGATAAACGACATTCTGGACCCTCTTCGATAATAATATGAGCATTAGCACCACCAAAACCAAAAGAACTGATGCCTGCGCGACGCGATCGATCAGATTCCCAAGATTTTGTTTCCGAAACCACATAAAAAGGACTATGTTCGATTTCAACATAAGGATTTAATTCTTTAAAATGAACTTGACCCGGTATTTTCTTGTTTTGCAGCATTAATAATGTTTTGATGACTCCAGCTATCCCGGCTGCGGCTTCCAAATGACCAATATTCGCTTTTACAGTTCCTAATCCGCAATAATGAGGTTTTAAATGGTTAGCATGTTTGTTTGCTAAGGTTTGAAAGGCTTTCTTAAGCCCATTGACTTCAATCGGATCTCCTAGGCGGGTCCCTGTTCCATGAGCCTCAATATAGGTGATGGTCTCTGGATTAATCTTACCGGCTTCACAGGCTTCAATAATTAAATCCGCTTGGGCATTCGGATTAGGCGCCGTCAAAGTGTTGACATGGCCGCCATGATTTACATGAAGCCCTTTAATAACACCATAAATGCAATCCTTATCATTCAAGGCATATTTTAAAGGCTTTAAGACGATTGCGCCTACGCCTTCGCCTCGAACATAGCCATTCGCTGCTTTATCAAATGTTTTGCAACGTCCGTCAGGAGCTAACATACCGGTTTGATTAAAGGCTATAAATGATGTTGGACTTAATAAAGCACTCGCTCCTCCGGCAATCGCTAATTCACAATCGCCTTGCTGCAAAGCTCTAACGGCATGGTAAATGGCAACCAGAGAACTCGAACAAGCCGTATCAATCGCAAGACTTGGACCCTGCAAATTTAATAAATACGATACTCGATTAGCGAGAATGCTATGAGCGATTCCGGTTGACACGTAAGGATCAATAATCTTAGCATCATTTAATACAATGGCGTAATCGTTAGTGCTTACACCCACAAATAATCCTGTTTTATGTCTAGATAAACTCTCAATCGGGTAACCTGCATCTTCCACTGCCTTCCATACTGTTTGTAAAAACAAACGCTGCTGTGGATCCATGAGGGCTGCTTCTCGAGGTGAAATGTTAAAAAAAGCAGCATCAAACTTATCAATGTCTTCAACAAATCCTCCCCATTTTGGTATTGAGTAAGATCGATAATCAAAACGATCGTATGGGATTTCTTGGATTAAATCTTTCTGTTCAATCAGGTTTTTCCAAAAAAGATCCAAGTCATCCTGGCTGCCTGGAAATCTTCCCGCCATTCCAATGATCGCTATATCAGAATGTTTAAAATCACTTTTTGATGAATTTTCTGACAAACGGAAACGGTTTTCTTCATGTAAGGATCGACATTCTAAATTCACACTATTTGTATTTTCAGACGTATCAATTTTATTCAATAACGTATAATGTGCAAGTAATTGTGTCTTATTTGTTTTCCATAAATACATTGAAAGACTTTCAATGGTCGGATATTCAAAAAATAGGGCCGGCGTGACGGATATCGCATACACTCGTTTTACTCCGGCAGCCAGTTCAACAAACGTAATCGAATCGAAACCATAGCTTGTTAATTGCTCATTATTATCAATGGATTCTAGTGGTAACTTTAATATTTCACAGACAAGGGACGCCAATCCTTGTTTTAAAGACTCCACACCTTGATTGCCATGAGGTTTAACATCCAATTTAGTCAAAGGATCATGAAGCGGAATGGGGTTATCTTTAATAGCGGTCCGAATAGAGGCGCGGGGATCAGTGACAACACCCTTTTTGAGGATTTCTGCCTCACTTTGAACATGACTTGCCCCCCCTTGTGGTTGAGCGCTTATTATCCCATCACTTTCTGAAATAATTAATTGTGCGCCAATCAAATTTTCAGAATTGTTACTAAACCGCGTTTTTCGCCATCCCTGGATATTCAATAATTCTTGCCAACCTTCTTGATTTAATAATGGGCTTCCGGACATCCTGTAATCATCTTGGAATAACCACCATCCGGAGGTAAGACCAAAAGTAAGTGTTAAAAATGGATGTTTTTTTACCACTTCATTTAATAATATCACTCCCCCTGGTTTTAATAATAGCTTTACATGTTCCAACGTTATATTTATTTTTTGTGTGGCATGCAACACATTAGCGGCTATCACCATATCCATTTGCTCACGTCTAAACTCTTGTAGTAGCGGTGAGCACTCAATGTCTAACGTTGTAAATTGTACAAAAGGGTAATCTCTAGCATATTTTTCTTTTGCATTATTAGTGAAGGTCTTTGAAATGTCGGTAAACCAAACCGTCACCGTTTCGGCATAGGGTTTTAATGCTTCAAACACAAAACGGCTGGTACTGCCTGTCCCGGCACCTATTTCTATGATATTAATCTGGGCATTTGGATCTTGCTTTAAACGAAATTTTATAAAATCGACCACGAGTTCTGCCGATTTAATATATAGTTTTATTAGTCCGGGCTCTTGATAAATTCCTTCTACTAATTCAAATGAGCCCTCTGGAAACAAAACCTCAGCTGCATTGCATTTCCCTTGTAAAACCTGAAGACCATGATTAACACAATGAATTAAAAAACGTTTATAGGGTTCCAACACTGGGTGCAAAACATTAATGGATTCTATATAATTTTGCTTTTCAATTCCATGGATAGTTTCAGTAAGTTCTATTTTATCAATAGCTCTATACTTTATTCCAATTTTTTGAATATAACCATACGAACATAAAATTTCTAACCATTCTATAAAAACTTTCTCATGGACTGAAACGATAGACAACCTTACAAGGAGATCGTGCAAAGAATAATTTTCTTCTGACTTCAGAAATACACCCGCATTTTTGAGGGTCGCAAACACATGCTTTACAGCTTGTTTTGTTAGATCATTTATTCCGTTTTGTAAGATGGTATTTAAATGCAAATTGTTTTCAGGCAAGTCTAAATTAAGTTGGTCAACCGTGGAGAGTAAAACTTTTTCGAGTTCTACAAGGGGTTCGCCAGTAACAATTTTTGATTGAATTGCATGCTCTGTTTGATGTTTTACAAAGGCCAGTTGTGAAACAGAGTGATTTAGAATAAATTCAATGGCCTCCATTCCTTCTTTAGGATCAATTGAATCAAAGCCTTGGGTTTTCATGTGTTGTTGATAATATTCACTGGCCACCCTTCCCACACTTCCCCAATATCCCCAGTTCATCACTTTAACCGGAAATTTTGCAGTTTGGCTTAAATTTAAAGCATACGCATCTTGAAAAAAGCTTGCGGCGGTGTAGTTACTTTGTCCCAGACCGGCCATAAAAGATTGCATCGAGGAAAAGAATAGAAAAAAATCCAAAGGCTCTTCAGCAAAAGCTTTATAAAGGTGGATGCTTCCCAACATTTTGGGCCTTAACACAGCGATTAACTGTTCTTCTGTCATATTTTTTAACAAAGCATCTTTTAAAACAAATGCAGAATCAAAGACCCCATGAATGGTTTTATAATACTTTTTAGCCTGTGCAAGCACAGAATTTAGTTGAGGAAGATCAGCAATATCTGCCTGATAATATAAAACTTCTCCACCTAATGTTCGAATGGATTGTTGCTGGATAACAATCTCTTTGGGATCTTTTCGCCCTATCCATAGCAATCGAGCCCGGTAATGCCTGGCAAGATATTCACTTAAGGCATATCCAATACCCCCTGCGCCACCTGCAATCACATAGACACCCCCTTCTCGAAGCACTGATTTGGAATAATGGGATGCCGAATAAGGTCTTAATCTTAACACTGTGCGAAATCCATAGTGAAGACGCACACAATCACCTTCACTTAAGGGTGGTTCTTGTAAAATTGCTCGAACAGTTCTTTGTAATTCTTCGTTATCTAAACGATGGGCCAACGGAATATCAATACAACTTAGACTCCATTTTTCATATTCTTTTACCACAGACAGACCAAGACCCACAATCGCATAACCCAGTGGTAAGCCTTCAGCTGCATAACAGTCTTGGGTAATAATTTTTATCCATAGTGAATTTGAATTTAAATTTTTCTGTAAGCACTTCAACAAACGAAAAAAACCAAGCGTTTCTGATTGGATCAAGGTATTGACTTCAGATCTGAAATCTAAATTTTGTGAGGTTATGAATATTATTCCATCCGGTCTTTCTTTTCCTTGGGCAAAACAAGCTTCCCAAGCATCAGTTTCATCAAAATTGATTTCCCATTTTTTCGAAGAATTAAATTGGGTTTTGTTTGTTATCGAAATATGAATAAGGCGTTCTTCATCATATTCTTGCTTAAGACATTCTACTAAAGATCTTTCTACTCCCATATCAATGCACCACAGTAGAAGATCTGAATTCCCTTCATCTTCATCGTTTTTTGAATTAATCAGCGGTTCCAACTTCCAATTAGGCAGATAATAATGGGGCAGTGCTAGTGAATGTGCTTGCGGGATCCAATACCGAGTTTTTGAGAAGGGATAGGTTGGCAAACTGATTTTTCGATGGGATTCTCCTCGATGCAACGCTTCCCAATCGATATCAAGGCCTTGTTCATAATCATTGGCTAAAGTTTCTAAGTTCTCTCTATATTGATCATGATCGTCATTATTTTGAATACAATCATCTTTTTTATTGCCCTCTAGGGCTCGCATCAGTTTTGTTTGTAATTCTGAAAAAGTTGAAACTACCCATGCACAACGATGATTAAAATGACTTCGTCCAACATTGAGTGTATAAGCAACGTCCTCTAATAAAATATCATTATGTTCTTGTAGCGTTTGCTGTAAATCGACTATCCGCTGTCTTAAAGCACGCTGCGTTTTACCAGAAAGTGTCAATAAATAATAGGGTTTCGGTTGGCTTTGAGCTTTCATAACTTCGGGGCTTTCTTCAACAATAATATGGGCATTGGTTCCGCTGAATCCAAAAGAACTTACCCCTGCCCGTCGCGGATAGTCTTTATAAGGTGTCCAAGGCTGCGCCTGAATGGGAATATGGATATTCGATCCTTCCAACTGAATATGCGGATTTAAACGAGAGAAATGAATATTAGCGGGGATCACTTTATTTCGTAATGATAATACTACTTTGATTAGACCTGCCAAGCCTGCAACGGCTTCCGTGTGTCCAATATTTTGCTTAACTGAACCCAACAACAAAGGATTATTTTTTTCTCTTGGGTGACCAAAAACTTCAAGAATGGCTTTAACTTCGATAGGATCTCCTAAGGGCGTCCCTGTTCCATGAGTTTCAATGTATGAAATCGAATTCGAAGGAAAATCAACTTTCTCCAAAGAGGTGCGAAGCAAATTCTGTTGAGACGTTTTATTCGGTGCCGTTAACCCATTGCTAGCACCGTCTTGATTCACCACCGAACTTCGCAAAATAGCCAAAATTCTATCTCCGTCCATTAATGCTTGAGAGTGTTTTTTTAACACCAACACCGCACACCCTTCGCTACGACCATAGCCATTGGCGGCATTATCAAAGGTTTTACATCGACCGTCCGGGGACAACATTCCTGCTTTGGAAAATGCCACACTTAATTCGGGAGATAAAATTAAATTCACACCACCGGCTAAGGCCAAATGGCATTCCTCTTGACGCAGACTTTGGCAGGCTAAATGAACCGCCACTAAGGATGAGGAACAAGCGGTATTGACACTTATTGCGGGACCTTCGAATCCTAATACATAGGATATGCGGCCTGCAGCTACGGCTGCAGAATTCCCTGTTCCAAAATAAGAGTCTAATTCCTGAATTGGCATATTTTTATTTAAGAGTTGTTCATAATCATGAGAAAAAATTCCAACAAACACCCCTCCTTTTGAACCTCGAAGATCCGAAATTGCGATACCCGCGTTCTCTAAGGCTTCAACGCTTAACTCTAATAAGAATCTTTGTTGAGGATCCATTAATTCAGCTTCGCGAGGTGAAATATTAAAAAATCCTGCATCAAATGCATCCACATCGCTCAAATAACCCCCATAGTGAATAGAAAGATCCGAAAATTCTTCTTTTCTCCAACGGGTTTCAGGAACTTCTCCAATAGCATCCACGCCCTTCTCGATTACCTGCCAATAATCATCCGGATTTTTTATATCACCTGGAAATCGGCAAGCCAATCCTACAATAGCAATGGGTTCATTGTTTTTATTAAAACTAATAATTTCTGATGTTTGTTTAAGCGCCAATGTACTGATGCTAGCGCCAAAAGATTTTACTTCTGGAATCACACTACCACCCACATTTTTGACTAAGTAATTTTCAATCGCCGCTGGAGTACTGTATTCAAAGAAAAACGTCGAATCTAATTTAATATTAAATTGTTGATTGATTAAAGTTCTTAATTCTAACAGCCCTAGTGAATCGAATCCCATTTCCAATAAAGGTCGAGAAACTTCAAATTCACTCGCCTGTTTTTTGTTTGGCAACAATTGGGCAATACAATCATATAGTTTTTGTGCAATCAGAGGGTTTGGGTCTTGCAATCTATTTTGTGGTATGTCTTGATGGTTTTGACTTTCTTTAAAACTCTTAAGTTCCACTACCCTCACGGGATTTTCGATAGGATTATTCATTTCCGAATTGGGCAAATTCAGTCGTTTTCTTATGGGTTTCCGAATATCATATTCAATTAAAATACCAGCACCCTGATTATCCTTATCTTCAGGTCTGTAGTTTGGAATAATCGCAATAATTTTAGCTCCATGACTGGTATGAAAGCGTAAAATTGGATCAAGTCCTTGTGCAATTTCAGTATGTTTTTGAATATATTCTTGCATCGATAGAGAGGGATGATCCTTATAATTTAAGCACCGTGTAACTCCGACAACTTTTTCTAACCCTTTTAAGGTACACCACTGCAAGATAAATGTTAAAAGCTCATCACCCAATCCCCTATTCTGCATCTCGGGAGTAATATTAATTCCTAATAATTGAATCATACAGCCTTTGGGGGTATGCAATTTATCAACGCAATTAAAGGGTGTTTGTTTTAATGCCTCTAAATCATCGATACATTGCATATAGGCAGAGGCAATAATTTGTCCATTTACTTTAACAACAATTTGTCCTTCCGGATAAAGCTCAATCCGTTTATTTAAAATTTCTTCTGTAACACGCAAAGGCTTTGGCCAACACTGCGTTTCTAATTCTAACAACCTTGGAATATCTTTTTTATCTGCCGTTTCTAAAACATAGTCTCTTTTTTCAAAATAATTTAAAGTAATCCGTGTGTAGGGAAACACCTGAGGATATCGTTTCATAAACTCGGGCTTAGGAAATAAACCTGATTCAGCCGCGCTAAACAAAAACACATCGGCTTCTATTAAGAATTGTTTAGAAAAAGCATGATAAGCATCAAAATGTAAACTTTCATTTTGATCCCGATAAGCAAAAATCAATTCGGGTCGTAGGTTATGAACTTCTAATATAATTAACCCGTGCTTATTAATAATAGATGACCATCGTTTCAAGTGTTCTACTAAACTTTGTATCATCAACGGTGGGGAAATAGATTGCCCATTTTCATCAACATAAACTCCTTGATAAGGGATTAATGAACGTGTGTCCACTTTTTTTAGATCTTGGGGATATTTAAACGGACGATCATGATCTAAAAATGATCGCACGTGTATAATTTTCTCGAAATTGACTATCCCTAACTTCTTCAAATCACGTATCATGGCCTCGGGATCATTTATATCACCTTTTAATGTATAGTGAGGGATCCCCTGCAAGGTTTGCTTCGTTGCCTCTAAGGATTTTTGATTAAAATCTACGCCCACCATAGCGACTGGATATTTTTCTAAAACCGAACCTCTTAAAGATTGCTCTCTAATAATTTTATAAATTCTCTTCAATAAGGTCCCATCACCACATCCCATGTCGATAACATAACTTGGCTGTTCTTCGAAAGGTTCAGCGCTGAAAATCGATAAAATTAGATTGTCAATATCTTCAAAATATTTTTCATGCTGAAACCCGCTAGCCAAGACATTTAAGCTTCGATCAACATGGTTTTCATGATTATGCTTATCACGCTTAAACACCTTTTTAGGATTACCAAATAAAAGTTCAGGCATTTTTAAAAGCATGGGAGCATAGGAAGCGGCGGTAGCCATGTTGAACGCACGCTCCAACATAAACCGTCCGGGTTCAGTCAAAAAGAATGTATTTTCTTTTTTTTCCGCCCACCCTTTATTTACAAACAAATTGAACATACTCTGAGCTAATTTTCTGGGCAAATCTTGAAATGTCAGACTTTGTTTAAGGTTCGAATTATTTTGGAAATAACCCTTTTTAAGCGCAATCAATAAGGGCACAATAATTGCCCCGTGTAAAAATTCTTCCACCACATTGGGCAAAGAACTGGAATGAGTTAATAAATAATTAATCCAATAATAAGCTTTTCTTCGAGCAAGCATGTTTTTTAACAAAACATCAATTGAAATCTCATACAGTGACTCTATATTTTTTGGTAATTCTTGAATCTTTTCAAAAGTCGCATCATCTAAGTTTGTTTGATAGTGGCCAACCTCAGATCGCTTTAGCCAAGCTAAGCATTCAAACACCCTTAAGGCTGCAAGCAAACACCCTTCATTTGCATGAAACTCGTTTGTTATTTGCCCCAAACTAAAGGATTTTTCCTTCTTAAAATACCTAAATAATCCTTTCTCACGACACGCTAAAATAACCGGAATAATGACATAGCCATGAGTATAGCGATTAATAACGTCTAACATAATTCCTCCCGTTTAACTCACGCTGTCAAAACGGTTTCTGCTAATTCCTTTTCCGAGATTTCTGACGGCAAGCAAGGTTTAGACTGCAGCCAATGTTGATACCGTCTGCTCAAAACCATCGCCGTTTCCTGCATCATTTTTTCTGCTATTTCATCGGCGTGACGGTTGTGCCAACTTTCTAAAGAAGTTCCTCTCACCCAAAGATTAAATGCACCCATGGCAGGCCCACAATGAATTTGATAATTCACCTTTTCAGATTCAACACCACTTAATGCTAAACGATTGGTATAGATAAAATACCAACGAAAAATAAGCGACATCTTATGCTTAAGATTTGTTTCGGCTTTTGTAATTTCATCCGGTTTTACTTTTAAATAATAGTTTTTGGTTTCTTCCCAAACCTCTTCAAAACGCCGTTTAAAATATTTTTCTTGAATTTGATTTTTTGTGTTTTCATCCAAATCTTCTAAAGCATGGGTGTGTTTATACAATTCATATAATTTATTGGCTCGGGCTGGAAACAGTAGGCCTTTTCTTACCACCTGCACCCGAGCCCCAATCTCAAACATATCTCCTGCAGGAGCATAGCTTGTATCTTGCACATTGAGAGATTGCAAAATATCTTTCACAGCATCACTGGTGCCCGCCTCCACAGTACATTGATTAATTGAACCTGTCATAATAAAATCAGCGCCCAACATAAAGGCCGCTGCAGCAGCATGAGGCGTCCCAATGCCTCCTGCGCTACCTATACGAAGAGCGGTGCTATAACCGTATTTTTCCTGCATTTCATCCCGCAATTGTTGCATTGCAGGCATTAGTGCATACGCCACTCCCTGATCAGTATGACCACCAGAATCGGCTTCAACACAAATATCATGGGAGATTGGGATCTGTTCGCCGCATTCCGCTTCCTCACTGGTTAATTTGTGCTGTTGTACTAAGTGATGAACGATCTCTTTAGGGGCTGGGCTCATGAATGCCGTTGCGACTTCTGGACGAGAAACTTTTGCTAAAATTCGATTAGGAATATCAATACCACCATTGGGTTTGCGTCGAAGACCCTTTAAACGAAACCAAACAAGACTGGGTGTAATCTGCATAAAAGCCGCAGCTTCTATATTAGTCACTTTATGTTTTAAAAACGCATTAACCATTTCTTCTTCAATATGAGGCTGCAGCAAATTACACAGCAAGTTTATGCCATACGGTTGATGAGGAGCTAGTTGTTGTTGAATAGACTGAATCGCTTCTTCAATTTTTGAAAGGCGAATTCCTCCTGATCCAAAAAATCCCATTAACCCTGCTTTGCCTAACTTAACCACCAGGTTAACAGATGCAATTCCTTTATACATGGAACCCGCCAGATAGGCATACTTTAGCCCATAGGCTTTTTTAAACTCTTCGTTTCCCAAATCAAAAGCATTAACCGTAAGCATTCCCTAGCTTCCATAAAAATGGCGATAATTCTGGCAAACTTACTGTTCACTCTCTATAGGATCAGTTTCTGAGGATAACTCCATAATATAACTTAGTCAACCGACCTTAAAAATTATTCCTGATTATTTCAGGAAATTATTCTTTACTAAAAATAAGTTCTGATATTTCTAGTTGATAAACAATTTAAAGTTTGAATGGGGCCAAATCTTTACATAAGAAATAATCTTCTTGAATTATGTCCTATGTAAAGATTTGACCTCATTCTTGACCCCATTCAATTTTATGCTGGTGTGTAGGTTGTATGTGATGCTGGAACCATGATAGGAGCAAATCGCGGTTGCTGGGCTATCGTTTGAAAGGGCTGAGGATGTGGTTGAGGTTGGGATTACAGTTGCGGACTAAACGCCTCTGGGAGGTACTCGATAGTAAACAAGCCTTGGTGGTTGAGCTTGGAATGGTGCTGTATATGCCAGAGGTGGTGCTGGGGCCATCGGTAAGACAGGATGAGTAGTGTATGGCAGAGCTTGCTGAGTTGGCTGAGGTTGTTGTAATAACGCCATTCTTTGACGTAAATTTTCAATCATTGCAGCACTTTCCTTTTTATCTTTAGCTTCTAGTTCTAATCTTGTTTCGTATTTCTTCAGCGTTTCTCTTTGTGCAGCCACTTGATCCCTTAACATATTAAGCTCGGTTACTTGAGTTCTTAAGCTCTGTACCTCAACCACTTGTTCTCTTAAAGTCCCAAGCTCCATTGATTGATCCTGTAAGATTTTATGTTCGATTTGCGCCGTTTGTAAACGTCTTGCCAACTCTGCTTGTGCGGCAGTTAATTGTCCTCGAAGGACTTCGCATTCTCGGTCCGTGTTGTCCCGAACTCTGTTTGCCTGGTCGCGATCCTTATTCGCGTTGTCGCGGTCTTGTAGCGCTGCTTTTTCACGTAGTGATAACGCTTGAACTTGACCCTCTGCTTGCTGTGCTCGATGTAGTGTTTCATAGAATTGAACACCTAGGGCTCGAGCTTGCACTTCCGCAACCTCTGCACGTCGGGTTAATTGATCAAGTTTTTTCTGGTTTTCGGTTGCCTCCAATGTAAGAACTTCATTTCTTTGATTAACTAATCCCAATTTATGCCTCAATTGATTAAGATCACGCCCACGTTGATCCAGCATTTGTTTTTGAGCATTAAGTTGCGCGGACTTTTCACTAATTTGTTGTAACAATTTTTCTCTTTCAGCTTGAAACTCCTGTTTTAATTTTTGCTCCATCGCTTTATGCTGCTTTAACGTACCTGAAAAAGAGTTAAGATTTTCTTCAAGGGTTCTAATCTTATCACGTTGTTGTTCTATTCTTTTTTGGAGTTCGGCTCTCAATGCTTCTTTCTCAATCTTGAGCTGTTTTATTTCTAGATTTTTTTCTTGGATCGCTTGTTCGATTCTTGTTTTCTCTTGCCTCAGTTCTGAAACCATCCTTAAAGCATCTCGTAATTGACTATCTAAGTCTTTAAGCAAATCCTTTTGCTTAGCTTTATCTTGGGTGGTTAAGGCTTGAGTCTTGATAAGTTGTTCTTTTTCAATCGTTAAGGATTTAATGTCTTGCATCAGGCTAGTAATTTTTCGGGTCAGTTGCTCTTTGTCTTCAGCTAAACCCAGCCCTTCCGTTCGGGCTTTACTTAAATGATCTGCGGTTTTCCCTAGATTTTTTTGCAACTGTCCGCATTTTCTCTCATGATCTTTTTGGGTTTTAAGCGCATCTGATAATTTCCTTTCTGCAACCTCTAAAGCGTCTTTGACTGCTTTTAGGGAGTCTTTATGTGCTTGTTCAGCTCGCCTTTGCTCTCCAAGGTTTTTCTCGAGCAATCCCTTAAGCTTAACAACTTCAGATTGTAGTTCTCGTAAATTTTTAAATTCAGCAGCAAGATATTGGGGAAGATCAGGTAAAAATTTCGAGGCCTCTGCACAATTCTCTTTAGAGGCCTGTAGAATCAACTCAACACCACGAACCACATCTTTATCAATCCCATACCCAAATAAATAGCATCTGCCTAAACAATATTTTGCAAATGGGTTATTAAATTTTTCAACAGCATTTTGATATAAACCAAAGGCCACTTTTTCATCTTTTATAACCCCTATTCCCAGTGAATAATAATTGGCCAGATAGAGCATGCAGTTTAAATGACCCTTATCTTTACCCTGAGTAAAATAATCTGCCGATCGCCTTAGATCTTTTTTGGGACCGTCTGCAAAATATTGGCCAACACGAAAACAGGCTTCAGGATGGCCTAGCCTGGCAGCTTCAAGATAAAATACTATCGCGTCTTCTATATTTGCTTTTTCGACTATGCCTTGCTCTAGCATAATGCCAACTTTATAGTTGGCCTCTTGATGTCCCAATTTTGCGGCTAATCGATAACGATGCAATGCAGTTGATAAATTTTTTTCAGCACCTCCCAAATCATGTTCGTGGAAATGACCCCGCTTAAAATCGGCATCTGGAGCATATTCGTGTTCACTTGCTGCAGAATAGTAGTCGAAAGCCGTTTTAAGATCTTGAGGGACGAGAACGCCTTCTTCATAAATTTTACCCAGTTGATAGCCAGCATCCATAAGATCATCAGCTGCCGCTTTTTTCAGCCAATCTATCCCAAGCTTAATTTGTTCCGGATCCTGTTTGTTTTTAAGAAAGTGCATGCCAAGCTGATATTTAGCATGTTCGTATTTTTCTGCGGCTTGGGTCAGTAATTCTATTCCACGCTTTTCGTCTTTTGCTACTATGTTGCCCTCCAGAAAAAAATCGGCTAAGGTCCTGAAGGCTTCATAACGTTTGGTTTGTAAGTATTTAGGATCAGGTTGAATTGCGACTTCATAAAATTGTAGAGAATGTTTTGGATCTCTGTCCGTTCCTTTTCCTATTTCATAACAGTGTGCAAGATAAAAGGCTGCGTCTCGGTGACCTGCGTTTGCAGCCATCTCAAAACAATGAAATGCTTTCTCAGGGTCTTCAAACTCCCGTTCGTAAGTGTATATAACCCCTAATTCATACGCGGCTTCAATGGATCCTAAAGCAAATGCTTTTTCAAATAAATCAATCGCTTCACTAATTCCTTGCGAGTCGAAAGACCTTTCTCTTTGCTTTTCACCACGTTCAAATAAATCTCTTGCTTTTGAAGCCTTGGAAGCTTCATCCATATCTGTCGTAGTTATTGCTGCATCGCTTGAAGTGGCCATCATTCAATCTCTAAAAAGTAATATACTCGTAGTTTTTAAACTGAAAGATGCTCTAAACTGGGAAAGACCCATAATTTCATTATTTGGAAATCGCTTTCAGTGTTGGCTGAGTATAACAATTCAACACTTAAATATGCAAATCTCATACAATATTTATAGTTAGCCGACTAATAATTAAGAATTTGAATGGGGATTTCAAGCTTGGAATATCGCAAATAATTCTCCTATTGATAGTGGTATTGCTAAAATAGCCACCGCTGAATCAATTCGATGACTGGATCAAAATTTCTTTAGAGTATGATTTGATCGTTTAACACCTCGCGGGAAAGTATATCTTAGGGTATTCGCTGAACTTGGCGATAACTCACAACGTTCAGGTGATGTTGCAGAGAAAATCGGTATCGATGTTCAAAGTGCAGCACCGCTTAGAAATAACTTAATAAAAAAAGAAATGATCTATAGTCCTAACCATGGCGATACCGCTTGTACGGTCCCATTATTTGAAGGCTTTATGAAACGAGTAATGCCCGATTTCCTTCACTCCGCTTTTTTGCCTAACTGTTAATTTTAGAATTAATCTAAATTTCGTTAGAAAGATCGTTCCTAAATATTGCTTTATGATATAATTTTTACTTCAGAGTTAGACTATATAGGAAGTACATGGACACCTATTTAACAGTTTTTGAAGACCGCAAAACATGGTAATAGAGATATGAATAAAAATAAATCGCATAAACTTTCTATACGTAACAGTACCACCGAATTCTTGATTTTCACTCAGCAGGCTGGTGAAAATGGTATTGAAGTTCGTTATGAAAATGAATCTATTTGGCTCACCCAAAAACTTATGGCCGAACTGTTCAGTGTGACTGTCCCTACTATTAATGGGCATCTGAAAAATATATTTGAATCAGGTGAATTACAGTCAGATTCAGTTATTAGGAAATTCCGAATAACTGCTGCTGATGGCAAGACCTACAAAACTCAGTTTTATAACCTAGACGCAATCATATCAATTGGTTATAGAGTTAACTCTATACGTGCAACCCAGTTTCGTCAATGGGCGACTCATGTTTTACGTGAATTTGCTATCAAAGGATTTGTTATAGATAAAAAACGTCTTGAAAATGGTAGTTACCTTGGAGAGGACTATTTCGAGCGTTTACTAGCCGAAATTCGCGAAATTCGTCTGAGCGAACGACGTTTTTATCAAAAGATTACTGACATCTATGCGACTAGCGTTGATTACAACAGAGACGCACCTACAACTCGTGAATTTTTTTCCAAAATTCAAAATAAGCTACATTATGCCATTCATAAACATACTGCCTCTGAGTTATTTAAAAACCGCGCTGATAGTACCAAACCATATATGGGTTTAACCAGTTGGGAAAGTGGACCAGAAGGTAAGATCGTTAGAACCGATGTTAGTATTGCCAAAAATTATTTGACAGCGGAGGAACTAGATTCGCTTGGTAGGATAGTAAATGCTTATTTAGAGTTAGCTGAAGATCGTGCAAAACGATATATCCCAATGACAATGGAAGATTGGGCAAAACGTCTTGATAAGTTTCTTGAATTTGATGAACGTGAAATCTTGCAAAATGCCGGATCAATAAGCGCTAAGATCGCCAAGGATCATGCGGAAAGTGAATTTGAAAAGTACCGCATCATCCAAGACAGACTGTTTGAGTCTGACTTTGATAAGGAAACTAAAGCGCTTGAGCAACAGATTGTCCAGAGCAAGGATATTTAACCTATATTAGAACCGCAGCTGCAGGGGTGAGAATTTAATTTCTCATATGAAAGAGCTGAAGATCTAAATTTAGGATCAGACACATGGAATTTCACCCAAAGACTATTTTTATAAATAACATAATGAAAAGGTTGTTCATATTTAGCAAAATTATTTAAAGACAGTTTGATATGAGGTCAAATCTTTACATAGGACATAACTTTCTTGGCTATGTCTTATGTAAAGGCTTTGACCCCATTCAACTCTCCCCGTTAGTAAAATAGTTCATAACACCTTCATCCCAGGGCATGACCAAAATATTGTCAAATTGTTTTGGAATGGAATCTTTAGTAAAACATACGGCTTCACATTCACCAAAATCTTTAACAATTTTACTAAAGGGAGTTATGTCCTCAGAAATAATTCTGTTACTACTCTTAATTTCAATAAACAATAATGGCAACCCTGGGCGTTCCACCACTAAATCCACTTCAGCATCATCTTTGGTTTTTAAAAATGAAAAGCGGTATTCAGGCTTAAAATTAGATGCCAAACGTAAAGATTCTGTAATAACATAGTGTTCAAAGACTTCACCATAATGACTGGTGCTTTCCACTAAAGGAACTGTCAAATGTCGAGCAAGCGCTCGAACGACCCCTGTATCAAAATAATAAAATTTTGGTTTTTGGCTTAAACGTTTCCTAAAAGAATGTTGAAAAGGTTCTAAATAAAAACCAATCAGTGTGTCTTCTAATAATGAAAAATATTCTTTGACTGTTTTATCATCGACACCTACATCTCTTGCAATATTGGCATAATTAATTATCTTTCCATTACATTGGGCAGAAACTTCCAAGAAACGTCGAAAAGGTTCCAAGTTTTTAATCAGATGTTCAAACCAAATTTCCTCTTTAAGATAAGTTGCGGTGTACGCCTGCAAGAAATGCAGCCTTTCAGTGTCATTATCAAAAGAGAGTATCTTTGGGAGAGTGCCCCAACGCAAGGCAAGTTCCAAATTAAATTTATCTTTTAATTCTAAACATGAAAAAGGAAACAAATGATATACAAAAGCTCTTCCAGCCAATAAATTCGCGCCTTCTTTTTTTAATTTTCTCGCGCTGGATCCTGTTAAAATAAAAATTTTATTCGTTTCTTCAATTAAAGTATGAACCACATCCAATAATTTGGGTACTTTTTGAACCTCATCAATGATGATATATTTTATACCTGAAGGCAATGCCAATACCTGATGGTACAGCTCATCCGGTCGTTGCGAATATCGTTCTTCATGTTCTGAAAGCAGTAAATTAATATAAAGAGCTTGATGATGATCAAATAATTTTTTTATAAGTGTACTTTTCCCCGTGCCTCGAGCACCAAAAAGAAAGAAATTTTGATTATTTGGCAACGACAGCAGTCTATGTAACATAATCCTAATTTACCCATCCACTCCATTTCCGGGGTACACTCCGAAATTGTACGCCAAAACCGGAGTCTTGTCCATTTTTTCGTAATACTTTGATTTTTAATATTAAAAAATAAAATCAGTTTAAGTTTATAGCCAAAGATCTTAAATTATACTGTTATTATTTTCAGATTTTTCTGGTGGGCCGTGATGGACTTGAACCATCGACCAACGGATTAAAAGTCCGCTGCTCTACCAACTGAGCTAACGGCCCAATGAGCTGACATTATACATCGAATTCATTGAGGATCAATGCTTGACATTAATTAGAACATAAATAAGTTTTATAACTTATATTTTGATCATCAATGAAACTCATCAATGAAACTCATCAATGAAACAATACAATCCTAGGGTTGCGATAGTACAATTATTAATAAAGACAAATTCATTTTACATCTCATCTTGACATTGACTCAATTCTACTGGTAAATTCACTGACTTATATTCTTAACTTTCTTCGACTTAACCTTTGGATTAATAGGCTGTATGGATAGTTATATTTATCCCCTTTTAAGCGCTCTACAACATTTGCCTCCAGAGGTGGTTTCCATTATTTTATTTGCAACGTGTATCCTCTCTCTTTTATCATTATTGCGATTATTCGGTGAACAAGGGTTGTATCTTTACAATGTTGTAGCGATCCTTGCTTCTAATATTCAAGTATTAAAAGGCGTACAATTTTCTATGAGTTCTGAACCGGTGGCCTTGGGAACAATTTTATTTTCAACCACCTACCTATGCAGCGATATGCTAACGGAATATTATGGCAAGGACAGCGCCAAACGCGGAGTGTGGTTTGCATTTTTTGCTCAATTATTAATGACGCTTTTTATGATGATTGCCGTGGGTTACCCTCCGTTACCCATCGAGGCTCTCGGTTCCGCAGGGACAGAACACATGCCCTTAACGGAACAAGCGATTGCCATTCTTTTTACACCCTCTCCACGATTATTATTTGCAAGTTTGCTGGCGTTTGCCATCAGTCAATTTATCGATATCCGAATTTTTCAAGCTTTAAGTAAATTAACGCAGCAACGCGCTTTATGGCTAAGAACTTTAATGTCTACTTTGATTAGCGCAATTATCGATACCTTGCTTTTCAGTGTTTTAGCTTGGGTGATTTTGTCTCCCAATCCTGTCACTCTACCTGTATTAATCTTTACGTATGTGCTTGGCACCTTCATTACTCGAGCTTTGGTAAGTATATTATCGGTTCCAATTATGTATATCAGTAAACGATTTTTGCCCACGCGAGTACATTATGTATCCTAATATGTATCCTAATTTTGGGTTTAGTATTTTACAACGCTCCGTTAATAATAAATCACGGCTTGGACGAATCCTCACTCCTCATGGAGTTGTGGAAACCCCTGCGTTTATTTTTTGTGCTACTAAGGCTGCCATTAAAGCCGTTTCTCCCTGTGATATGAAAGCTTCCGGCACTCAATGTATTTTATCCAATACTTATCATTTGATGATTCAGCCAGGCTCTGAAATAGTGGCTCAATTAGGAGGTTTACATCGCTTTATGGGCTGGGATGGCCCCATGTTAACCGACTCGGGTGGATTTCAAATTTTCAGTCTTGGTCATGGTTCTGTGGCCGATGAAATTAAAGGAAGACGAAATAAAGAGCCTCGTTCAAAATCCTTGGTAAAAATTACCGAGGAAGGTGCCGTTTTTAGATCTTATCTTGATGGCAAACAACAATTATTAACTCCGGAACGCTCCATTGAAATTCAAAGACAATTAGGCGCCGATTTAATTGTGGTGTTAGATGAATGCACTCCTTTTCACGTCAGTAAAGTCTACACACAGCAATCGATGGAAATGAGCCATCGCTGGGCCACCCGAAGTTTAAATGCCTTTATGGAAGGAGAGTCTGGAAAACAAGCCTTGTATGGCATTGTGCAAGGAGGCATTTATCAAGATCTTCGGGCCCAAAGTTGTGAATATATCAACTCCAATCCGTTTTTTGGTCAGGCCATCGGGGGATCATTAGGGGCTGATAAAGCCCAAATGCGGGAAGTCGTTGAATTTACAGCGGCACAATTAAATCCTGAACGTCCCATCCATTTATTAGGGATTGGTGGGATAGATGATATTTTTGCAGGCGTTACCATGGGCATTGATACCTTCGACTGTGTGCATCCCACTCGCCTTGCCCGACACGGAGGCGCCCTGGTTCGACCGCACAATTTACCCGAGGGTAAATATGCTGATCATATTAATTTACTGAATGGCATTTTTAGAATGGATAACAACCCCATCGAGCCAGACTGCCCCTGTTCGGTTTGCAAAAAATATTGCAAAGGGTATTTACATCATTTATTAAAAGCCAAAGAATTATTGGCATTTCAATTAATCAGCATTCATAATATTACTTTTATGAATCGTTTATTGTTGGCCATTCGCAGAGCTATTCAGACCAACACACTCGAAAGTGAAAAGAAACACTGGGTTGTGGATTCATCATTAAAAGCAAAAACCCCACAGGACAATGTTTTAAGCCCTGAATTTATGGACTCTTGAGTTCGACTATGAAAAATTTAGAATATAACACATTTGAGATTAAAACCTTACTTGATACACAAGCATCTCAAGAAAAGCTAATTATCCAGGGACATATCCCTAACTGGTTACATGGCAGTTTCGTAAGAAATGGGCCTGTTTCAGTTAAAATTAATGAACAGAAAATGCCTCATTGGTTCGATGGCCCAGCCATGCTGCATGCCTTTTATTTTCAGGATGGCACCGTTACCTATACCAATAAATTTTTAAAGACAGACGCCTTAAATGCCATTCTCACCCAAGGCAACTTTAATTATTTTGGATTTGCCTCCCTACCAAAACACCCTCTGTGGAACAAAGTTAAAGAATTTTTTTCTTTTAATAAAAACTCTATCATCCAAAATGCAAATGTCAATGTTGCTGATGTTGCCCATCACACCGTCGCCCTCACGGAAACCCCGCTTCCTGTGCGTTTTGATGTAAAGACCTTAGATACCCTGGGACCTTTAAATTTTCAAGATAAGCTACCTAAAGAGAATATTTTTGAATCGGCCCACCCCCAACTTGACCCAAAAACAGGAGAACAATTTAACTATTTGGTCGAGTACGGATCAAAAAGTAAATATGTCATCTATCGTTATAATGCTGAATACCCAAAACGGGAAGTATTGAATGAAGTATTTGTTCAAAAACCCTCGTATATGCATAGTTTTGCTATTACCGAACATTATATTATTTTGGTTGAATTTCCATTTATTGTAAATCCCATCGATCTTCTATTCATGACCAAACCCTTTATTAAAAATTTTTATTGGAATCCAGATCAAGGTACAAATTTCTTGGTTATTGACCGAATCACCGGAAAGCTTGTGGTTTCATTAAAAGATCGTAAACCGTTTTTTGCTTTCCATCATGTGAATGCTTATGGAGAGAATGATAACATCATTTTGGACATTATTACCTATCCAAATGCAAACATAATTTCGGATATCTCTGGGCACGGATATTTATCTGGCCCACAGGGAAATAAAGATGAAAACCTTCATGAATCTAAATTAATGCGTTATTCTCTTTCACTGAAAGATTCAACCATTCAATCTAAGGTACTATCTGATACATCTTTTGAATTACCTCGCATCAATGAACAGTACAATGCCCGTGCGTATCGCTATGTTTACGGATCAGATTTACGCCCACTCAAAGAACCCACTGATTTAAGACCCATTTATAAAATTGATACCCAAACCTTGCAAACTTTTTCTTGGTCAGAGCCCGGTTTACTTCCCGGAGAACCTGTCTTTATTCCAAACCCAAAAGCCAATGCAGAAGACGAAGGCATCATCGTTACTCTTGTATTAGATGCAGTAAAACAATCAGCATTTCTACTTATGTTAGATGGCACAACGTTCAAAGAAATTGGACGTGCTTATACCCCCTTTCCAATACAAGTTGGATTACATGGAAAGTTTTTTAGCAAATTGTAGTTTATTCTGTGGCCTGACTGCTCAACAAACGAATTCCCAAGAGAACAAGCACGCCCCCCGTAAAACGTTCAATCCAATGCTTTCCTTGTTTCAATTTTGCGCCAATGATTGGATTAGTGAAGAAAATGGCAACCAACATAAACCAAACTAAGGCCATAAAACTTAACCAAAGACCATAAAATATTTGTGAAATCATAGGTGTTTGTGGCGAAAGAATGACGGAAAAGAAACTTAAATAGAATAAACAAGCTTTAGGATTTAAGATGGAGGTAAAAAATCCGGACATAAACCCTTTCTTTGCTTGTTTAATTTTTGAAATTGAGGCTGAGACTGCAGTTGAGGTTAAATCTGCCATTGAAGATAAAGCTGAAGCTGAATGGCTGGAATTTTGTTCAACTAGATTCGCGTCATTTAACATTTGAGTTAAAGGCTTGGCACGCAACCCTTTAAACCCTATGTATAATAAATAACCGGCACCCAGTACTTTCATAACCGTAAAAATTAGAATGGATTGGGAAATAACAACTCCGATCCCTAAAAGATTAATAGCAACATGACAAAGATTGGCTAACGAGATACCTACGGCCGCCATCAATCCTGCTATCCGTCCTTCTATCAGGCTGGCTTTAGTGGCAATCGCAAAATCAGGACCCGGGCTAATGATCATTAATAAACCAATACACGTGAGTGTTAGAAATTCATTCATAGTCACACTCCAAAATACTAAGACTTGCGTAGTTCAAGTATTTAATCAGTATATCAACAGCGTTTGTTAATTAAAATCCCCGGCTAAGTATAAATTTAAGTTTATAAAATTAAGTCCTTGACCCTATTCGATTTTTAATTTCAACTATGCTTTTTCGAGCACTTTATCTTAATATGCCGTAAGACCTCTTGCTTTAGCTAGAGGATATACGGCATAATCTAAATGCCAAAACGGTCTACCGAGGGGCACTCGGAAAGTAACGCTTGTGGAGATATGAGCACTCATTGTAGGCTCAGCCCAAGAACCACTCGATTTAATCATCGGGAATCGCCCTCCTTTAGGTGGGTGAGGATGTCAATTACCGTTGAGTCTAGCTTTTGCAGGTGACCCTGTCGATGTCCCATTGGTTGTCCAACCGTTCCCGGAGGCTGCCTGTAACCGTTTGGCGGGAGTCAGTGCAGGACTGCTCGAAGGCGATGCCCCTGACGCAGGCTGTGGTGCAGGTGCAGGTTGTGCTGCCGCACCAGCAGCGGCAGCAGCCGCGGACGCCGCCAACGATCCGTTAGGACTCGGGGGAAATTTCGGTTTAACGATCCCTCCCACACCCTTACTCGAAGGTGGAGAACCAGCATTTCCCTGTGGAGCTTGTGTTTCCGCCGCCTGTATTTTATCACGCAATTCATCATGTTGCTGCGCTAAGGTCTCTAAATAAAGATCTATCTTTTGTTTATTGGCTTTAATCATTGTATCTGATTGCTTAATTTCAGCTTGCAAAGTATAATAACAGCGATCTAATTTTTCGTGAACTCTAGTTAATGAATCCATATCATTCAAAGTAGACTCCAACTTTTTAAAATTTGGGTCAGGAACCAATTGATCGATTCTAAGAATAATTTCCGTAATATATTTTATAAGCCCTCGGCAATATTTTCTTGGAGCAGCATTAATATCCACACTACTGCCTTGAGTATTACTTGAAGCTAATGCTCGTGTAGGTGATGCAAGCGCCGCAACCCCATTCTTTCCATTCGGTTTCTGTTCTTCTTTTGTTTTTCTTTCTTTATCCGCATCTCTCCTAGCATTTTTATCTTGTATCGGCACTTGATCTTGATTTAATTTTGCAGTTAATTGTCTAATATCATGTTGACAGCGTTCGATCCTTAATTTAGCCACCGCTACGTCAGATTTTACGCCCATCAAACGAGATTGATGAACAGTAACAAATGTTTTTATTCGCGCTTTTAAAGCACGAATTTCTTCCCCCAGCTTTTTAACTTCAGCCGCTGCTTTTTCATCGCTAATATAACTAAGCATTTTTAATCTCCAAACATAATGAGTGTATAATCATGAACTCTTAAAATTATGTAATAAGTTTTGCTATTGGTCAATATAGCATGAAAAAGTGGACCTGAAAAGAAATATATTGTAGTTAAATAGCTTCCGTTTTTAGTGTAGTTGCATTTTCTTAATTATTATTGAACCTTTAATTAATTATCATTGAGCTGTCCATTAATTAATTATCATTGAGCTGTCCATTAATTAATTATCATTGAGCCGTCCATCCCCCATCCATGGATATAATTTCCCCGGTCATCGCCTCGCCCGCGGATGAACATAAAAATACGGCCATTGCCCCAATATCTTCTGCCTTAATAAACTTCTTGTTGGGTTGAGTTTTTAATAGGATCTCTTTTACGACTTGATCTTCGCCAATACCATGCGCTTTGGCTTGTTCGGCAATTTGTTTATCCACTAAAGGTGTTTTCACATAACCTGGGCAGATCACATTACAAGTGATATTGGTTTCAGCCATTTCTAAGGCCACAACCTTTGTTAGTCCCACCAATCCATGTTTAGCAGCAACATAGGCTGATTTGTAAGCGGAGGCCACCAATCCATGAGCCGAGGCAATATTAATAATTCGCCCCCAATTTTTTTCTTTCATCAACGGCAATACTGCTTTGATTGCACTAAAAGCAGAGGTTAAATTAATATTTAAAATTGCATTCCATTTTTCTTGGGGAAATTCGATAATGGGAGCTACAAATTGTATCCCCGCATTATTAATTAAAATATCTACCCGACCAAAGGTTTCACGACTGTCTGCCACCATTTTCTGGATGGCCTCGGGTTGCGACACGTCGGCGGGAGAATAAATCGCTTTTATTTTATATTCACCTTCAAGCATTTTCCTTTCTTTTTCGATTTCATCTTTATCTCCAAACCCATTGAGTGTAATATTCGCGCCATTTTTTGCTAGGACTTTGGCAATTGCGAGACCAATACCACTGGTAGAGCCTGTCACAATCGCAGAAGTTCCTTTCAGAAATTGTTCGGATGAATTAAACATGTTTATTCCCTTTATTTTTATGCAAAAAATCTTCGACGACCTCGCCATAGGGTAAGGTAAGATCCGTTATGAAATGAATGGATGATAACACTTTCTTAACCGGCAGATCCGCAATCGGGGCTAAGGCATGGGGATGTACTTCCAAACTCCCTGGGCCTGTCCAGGCTCCCTTAACTGTAATATCAGAAAGATAGGTTTTGGTTAATTGATTTATTAAGGGAGTGCCATCCACATTCGGAATATTTTTTAATAAAAAAACTGGTTTTTTTAAAGTCTCTAACAATTTGTGTTTATCCCATTCGCGATATTTATATCCCATGGTGGCCGTGGCAATTCGAATACTTCCGTAATCCAAAAGACCCACCAAGGTGTCTTCTTCTACAAATAATTTTGGACTAGCCAATTTTTTAGGAAAGCCCCATATTTCCCGTCCCCCAGCAATGGGAGCATGACAATCGAGGTACATCGCAAGTGTGAAGGTCCCCTCCTCTCCTTTATAACGAACAGACACAATTTGTCCTGATTCCGTATAATCTCCAAAACCGGTTGAATCGGGCATTTTAATAAATTCATACTTCACAACGGGTTCTATAATTTCCAAAACAGGAGGAACCACCGCCCTTAACATCTCCGGATCGGTTTCATAACTGATAATAAAAAATTCACGATTAATAAATCGATAAGGACCCGCGGGATAGGTAATTACCCAGCGTGGAACCGGCATATTAAATTCGTTTGGAATTGATTTTTGGATCATGCTCTTTACCTTATTTTATTTAAGGATAGATTAATTCAATTGATATGGATGTACACCTATAAACTGATAATATATTCAGAAAAGCAAAAACTTCTTTAATAATTTTCGAACTATGCTTAATTTATGTAGGTGTATTATTTAATACTCAATTTATAGGTTACACTAATGAGAAAACCTCCCTTTTCATATCAAGATTTGGATGAAATCGTTTATTTATTCCAAGGCGGTGGTGCACTTGGATCATACCAAGTTGGGGTCTTTCATGCCCTAGAACAAGGAGGATATTCTCCCGATTGGTTGGTCGGAATATCGATTGGCGCCATTAATTCATCCATTATTGCAGGTAACCCTCCAGGAACACGATTAGAAAAGCTTTATGAGTTTTGGGATCTCATAAGTCATGATATGGAAGTTCCTGGCCTTACCAACAAAAAATTCTTGTCTAAATACCATGCCATAAGCGCAGCGTATGCACTTATGTTCGGACAAAAAAATTTCTTTTCTCCCACTTATATTAATCCTTGGATCGTCGAAAGAGTCAATCCCACGGAACTTAGCTTTTATGATACCTCACCATTGAAAGAAACATTACATAAGGTGATTGATTTTGATTATTTAAATACCGGTCGAACTCGCCTAAGTGTGGGCGCCGTTGATATTGCCTCAGGGGATTTAAAATTTTTTGATAATCGGAAACAACGTATTGAAGCTAAGCATATTATGGCCAGTTGCGCTTTACCCCCGGGGTTTCCCGCCATTGAAATTGAAGGTCGCTATTATTGGGATGGGGGCCTCTATACGAACACTCCCTTGCTATGTGTTGTGAATGATTTACCCCATAAAAATAGACTCTGCTTTCTAGTTGATTTATTCGATTCAACGGGAGTTGTGCCCCATTCCATGGATGCCGCTGAAGAACGAAAAAAAGACATTACTTATGCGGGTCATTTAAAAACCATTCTAAGCTATTATGATACTCAGTTATTTTTTCAAAAACAAATTGCAAATTGCATGAAAAATTTACCTGATGATATTAAAAAGAATCCAGAGATTATGAAATTAGCAAAACTCGGAGATTCTCATGACGTGCACATCGCTAAAATAGTCTATAAGAGCAAGGTTGAGGAACTCCATTCTAAAGATTATGAATTCTCACATCTTTCTACTCAACGTCATATTACCGATGGTTATTTACATACCAATAAACTATTATCTGATCCCGATTGGTGGAAAAACCCCGAAGATAACTATGGCACAATTGTCCATAAATCAGCAGAGCATTTGGAAGTCAATGTTGGAAGTATTGCAGAACAGCTTTTGAGGGATGAGGGGCATTAATTACTTAGTAATATTCGTCTCATTTGATTCCCTTTATCATCATAACTCTTTGATAATATTACCATACTATATCATTTTAGCCAATAAAGAGGTAAAAAAACAGGGGATAAACAAACATTAAGAGTCAGGAGACATTGCTTCTTTATTTGAAGATCCTAAAGCGGGTGCGAACGCAGTAAGAGGAGCTGATCACGAAGCGAAAGTTCGGTCCGATGCTAAAGGAGCTCACGACAAACCCGTATTATTTTCGTCTGCCGCAGCGGCAAGTCCTAATGGAGGTAACTTGACTTCTGCTGGCGCAGCAAGTAGACAATCAGCTGTTATCACAGCAAGGGTATCAGAGAGAACTCAACTAATGCTACCTTTATTTAATCGAGGAAGAGCATTAGCCGCACTCACGCCTCCAGAAAGACGAGATGAGGTTTTTCGTTTATTACCACAAAGAAATCCGATTGAACATGCTGTAATGCTTATGGAGGCTCAAGTGGCTGCAAAGGGAGCTGCAAAAGCCAGTGTTCCTAAAACGGGTTAGTTAAAATCTGATATTTTTCACGTTCATAAGTTATGTATTTGTTCACGTAGGTAAGTTGTCGTAACGTTGTAGGAAGGGATTCCGGATTACTTTCCTCCAATGTTATGACAACTTATGAACGTGAACGAAGTCAACCCAACACTTCTTTTACTTTCATGCCAATATCCGCTGGCGAGCGCACCGTGTGAACGCCCGCATCTTCTAAAGCTTTAAACTTTTCAGCCGCAGTGCCTTTACCACCGGCAATAATAGCACCCGCATGTCCCATGCGTTTGCCTGCAGGAGCGGTAACACCTGCAATATAGGAAACGACGGGTTTTTTTACATAACGCTTAATAAACAGAGCGGCTTCTTCTTCCGCCGTTCCACCAATTTCACCGACCATAATAATTGCCTTGGTTTGAGGATCTTTTTCAAACAACGCCAACACATCAATAAAGGTTGTGCCTGGAATGGGATCGCCTCCGATACCAACACATGTACTTTGTCCTAACCCAATTTCTGTGGTTTGTTGAACAGTTTCATAAGTTAATGTTCCCGAACGCGAAATAATTCCTACCACGCCCGGCATATGAATAGCCCCCGGCATAATGCCAATTTTGCATTCGCCTGGAGTAATCACGCCAGGACAATTCGGACCAATCAATCGGACGGATTTGCCTTTTAAGTAATACACTACTTCTAACATATCAAGAACCGGGATCCCTTCGGTGATGCAGACAATCAATTCTACCCCCGCATCCGCCGCTTCAATAATTGAATCTTTGCAAAATGGCGCCGGGACATAAATAACACTTGCCTCTGCACCCGTTTCAACCACCGCTTCTCTTACTGTGTTAAAGACGGGTAACCCTAAGTGCAGTTGTCCTCCCTTTCCAGGCGTGACACCTCCCACCATTTTTGTGCCATAGTCGATGGCTTGTTGGGAATGATAGGTGCCTTGATTTCCGGTAAATCCCTGACAAAGGACTTTAGTGTTTTTATTAATTAATATGCTCATGATGATTTCCTTGATTTTTCAACCACTTTTTCTGCAGCCTCTGTTAACGAGGATGCAGGAATAATATTTAAACCACTTTTGGCTAATAATTCACCAGCAATATCGGCTCGATTCCCTTGTAACCGAACCACCACAGGAACTTTGATCCCAACCTCACTCACCGCCGCAATTATTCCTTCGGCAATTAAATCACAACGAACAATGCCACCAAAAATATTTACCAATACGGCCCTGACTTTGGGGTCGGATAGAATAATTTTAAACGCTTCTTTCACCCGCTCTTCGGTCGCTCCACCCCCCACATCCAAGAAGTTGGCAGGATTACCGCCGTGCAGTTTGATAATATCCATGGTCGCCATTGCCAATCCTGCGCCATTCACCATACATCCGATATCACCATCCAAAGCGATATAATTTAATTCCCATTCTCGTGCAAGCAACTCACGCGGATCTTCTTGTGCGGTGTCCCGTAGACTACGAAGCTTATCTTGACGATACAAAGCGTTGTCATCCACATTAATTTTTCCATCCAAACACACCAAATCCCCTTGCTTAGTAATCACCAAGGGATTAACTTCAATTAAACTTAAATCGCAGTCCGTAAACATTTTTCCAAGTCCCAGTATTATCTTGCTTAATTGCTTACTCTGAGCTTCATTGAGTTCTAAAGCAAAAGCCATTGTTCGACATTGAAAGGGCATCACTCCCAACAAGGTATCAATTTGAACTTTTAAAATTTTATCGGGCGAAGCTTGCGCCACTTTCTCAATTTCAACCCCCCCTTCACTTGAGGCCATAAATACAATATGTTGTGAACTGCGATCGATCACCGCTCCTAAATAGAGTTCTTTATCAATATCGCACGTTTCCTCAATTAGCAGCTCATTGACAGGTTGTCCCTCGGACATGGTTTGATAAGTTACCAAACGCGAATGCAATAAAGTTCGGGCTACTTCAATTAATTGATCCTTATTATGCACAATGCGCACACCCCCGGCACTACCACGCCCCCCAGCATGAATTTGCGCTTTCACTACCCAATGCTTTGTATTTAAACTGGCGGCAACGCTTAAGGCATGTTCAAGATTTTGAGCCACACCCCCTTTGGGCACCGGCAATCCATATTGACTGAAAAGATCCTTCGCTTGATATTCATGTAAATTCATTGAATTTTCCTATTTTTTCCTAAAAAATTATATGCCGAGGGCTAATCGTGCCGGATCTTCTAGCAGCTCTTTTACCGTCACTAAAAACCGCACAGAATCGGCACCATCAATAATCCGATGATCATACGATAAGGCGACATACATCATCGGCCTTATGACAACTTCTCCATTCTCTACAACGGGACGTTCTTGAATTTTATGCATACCTAAAATCCCACTTTGCGGTGGATTTAATATGGGCGTTGACATCAAGGAACCAAACACTCCCCCATTAGAAATGGTAAACGTTCCTCCGGTAATTTCTTCAAGGGTCAATTGTCCCTCTTTAGCCTTGTTTGAAAGATCGGCAATGTGTTTTTCGATCTCGGCCATCGTCAAGGCTTCCGCATTTCGTAAGATTGGAACGACTAAACCCCGAGGAGAAGAAACCGCAATTCCAATGTCATAATAGCCATGATAAACAATATCGTTTCCATCAATAGAAGCATTTACAATAGGAAAGTGTTTTAAAGCCTCTACCACAGCCAATGTAAAAAATGACATAAACCCTAAACGTACGCCATAGTTTTTTTCAAAAGTCTCTTTATATTTAGAGCGAAGACTGATCACCGGTTGCATGTTAATTTCATTAAACGTTGTTAAAATGGCTGCACTTTGCTGAGCTTGCAATAAACGTTCTGCAATGCGTGCACGCAGCCGTGTCATGGGAACTCGTTTTTCAATTCTGTCGCCCACCACCGAAGTATCAATCTCGTGAGGTTCGGAAGGCTGACGAATGGGGTGCGATTCTTCTGCCCTAACAAACTCTTCTTTAGTGCGCCTTCCTTTTTCAGAACCTTGAATTTTACTTACACTCTCTGCCTTTTCTGCCGCACGACGACGAGCAGAAGGCGAAAGCATCTGCGCTTCTTGATCTTTTTCTGAGGGTTCTTTAGCGAAAGCCGCTTTTTCTGAAGTCTTTTTTCCTGAGGTTTCTTTTCCTGAAGTCTCTTTTCCTGCGGTCTCTTTTCCTGAAGTTTCTTTTCCTAAAGTTTCTTTTCCTGAGGTCTCTTTTCCTGAGGTCTCTTTTCCTAAAGAGCCCTTTTCAGCCCCTGCTGCACTTATTGCTTGAGCTTTAAGCATTCCAATGATCTCTTGAGCTTTAACGGTCTCTCCTTTATTTTTTTTAATGGTTTCAAGAATGCCATCCTCGGGAGCAACCACTTCCAAAACCACTTTGTCGGTTTCAATGTCAACTAAATTTTCATCTCGTTTTACAGCGTCACCCGGTTTTTTGTGCCAAGCAGCAATGGTTGCATCGCTTACCGACTCAGGTAGTACGGGAACCTTAATTTCAATTGTCGCCATGGTTTTTCCTTAATTAAGTTGGGTCGGCACGGGGACCGACCCCTACATTCCTAACGCGTCTTTTAACAATTCCTCTTGCTGCTCCTGATGCAAGTGAATATAGCCTACCGCAGGAGCTGCGGAAGGCTTCCTCCCCACATAACGCAATTTTTGCTCAGACGTTAAACACGCTGCCATATGATGCTGACTGCTGTACCATGCCCCCTGATTTTGCGGCTCTTCCTGACACCACACCACATCACTCACCTGTTTATAACCTTGCAGAATCGTTTTTAACTCCACTTCTGGGAAGGGATAAAGTTGTTCAATGCGAATCAAACTAATGGTCTCTAACTTATGCTCTCGACGTCGTGCGAGCAAATCGTAATAGACTTTGCCACTGCACAAAACAACGCGATTAATTTTTTCAGTCACCAATTTATCTATTTCGGGGATAAGAGGTAAAAAGTTTCCGGCTTCCAAATCATCAAAAGAAGAAACCGCCAATTTATGACGCAATAAACTTTTCGGGGTCATTACCACCAAAGGTTTTCGCATGGGAGATAATAATTGTCTTCGAATCAAAGAAAAAATTTGGGCTGGAGTAGTGGGATAGCAGACCAGCATGTTATGTTCTGCACACAGCTGCAAAAATCGTTCCAACCGTGCTGAAGAATGCTCTGGGCCTTGTCCTTCATACCCATGAGGCAGATATAAAGTTAAACCCGAAAGCCGTCCCCATTTATGTTCTCCCGAGCTGATAAATTGATCAATCACCACTTGGGCACCATTGGCAAAATCCCCAAACTGTGCCTCCCAAATAACCAGATTCCGAGGATCGGTGGTTGAATACCCATATTCAAACGCCAAAACCGCTTCTTCAGAAAGCAAGGAATCGTAAATTGAAAATTTCCCTTGTTTTTCTGAAACATGTTCAAGCGGTACATATTCTTGTCCATCTTCCTGATTGTGTAACACCGCATGTCGATGAAAGAAGGTTCCACGCGCACAATCCTGTCCCGAGATCCTGACAGAATAACCTTCGTTCAATACGCTTGCATAGGCTAAAATTTCCCCATAACCCCAATCCATGGGAAGCTCTTCAGCCGTCATTTTACGACGTTCATCCATGATTTTTTGCACCCTTGGATGCAAAACAAAATTTGAGGGTAGAATTTCTAAGGTTTTAGCCAAATTCTTAAGAGCAGTTTTAGAGAGAGTTGGGATAACCACTCGCCAGTCTTGCGTAAAATAGGGTTGCCATTCTTTTTTGTGTTCTATGGCCAAAGCCCCTGAATTATTATTTAACACATTCCGCACACTTTGGCCTTGATCTAATTGATCACGATACTTTTTAAACATTGCTTCGGCTTCTGCTGCAGTAATTATTTTTTCCTGAACTAAAGCCTCGCTGTATTTTTGATACACTGTGGGCAAATTTCGAATAATTTTATACATAAGCGGCTGTGTGGCCGCCGGTTCATCAGCTTCATTGTGTCCATGACGACGATAGCCAATTAAGTCAATAATCACATCTTTATTAAATTTTTTGCGATATTCTAAAGCCAAATGCATCACTTTAAAAACGGCTTCGGGATCATCGGCGTTAACATGGAAAATGGGGATTTCCATCATTTTACCAATGTCGGAACAATATAAAGTAGAGCGAGCATCGTGAGGATCGCTGGTGGTAAAACCAATTTGATTGTTCATAATAATATGAATTGTCCCACCCGTTCCGTAGGCTCGTGTCCGTGACATATTCAATGTCTCCATGACAACACCTTGACCTGAAATAGCGGCATCGCCATGAACTGCGATACAGAATGCTTGATCATAGCGGTTATCTGATGTATTGCGACTGCCTGCTTCACTGCGACTGCTAGCTTCACTGCGACTGCCAGCTTCACTGCGACTGCCAGCTTCACTGCTACTATCTGCTTCATGGCGATTATCTGAATCATATCGATTATCTGCACGACGATCTTGACGTGCGCGAACCGATCCACACACCACAGGCGAGACAATCTCTAAATGGGAAGGATTAAAGGCTAAGGATAAATGCACACTTTTCCCATTTGGCGTCTCAACATCAGATGAAAACCCTTGATGATATTTGACATCTCCGGACTCAAGTTTTTCATCATGTTTTCCTTCAAATTCATCGAATAATTGACTGGGCTGTTTTCCCAAAACATTTACCAAGACATTGAGTCGGCCCCGATGCGCCATGCCGATAATAATCTCTTTAACCCCGATCACTGCCCCTTCATTAATTAATTCATCCAAGGCCACAATAAAACTGTCTAATCCCTCCAGAGAAAATCGTTTTGCACCTGGATACTTTGCCCCCAAATATTTTTCCAGACCTTCAGCAGCAGCCAAACGCTGTAAAATATGCAATTTAGTTTCAGTTAGCAAAGGTTGATCATGACTGTATAAACTTTCTACTCTTTCTTGTACCCAAACACGCTCCGGTGAATCCGGAATATGCATAAACTCAGAAGCCAGATGGCCGCAATACATCGCTTTTAAATCGTCAAGCAATTGTTTCAAAGAACGCGTGATGGGACCTGGGAGTTGAGAAGTGTCGAAATTACTCGATAAATCGGCTTCAGACAATCCATAATAAGACAACATCAATTCAGGAACTAAGGGGACTTCTCGTAATTTAAGAGGATCAATATCTGCATGCAAATGCCCCAGCAAACGATAGGCATCGATTAATGCATGTACTTGCGTTTGTTTTCGCTCGTGCTGTAACGCAACCGTCTCTGAAGCAAAACCCAGAGAACCTCTTTGAAGCACTGCTTGATTCGTTGCAGAATCTGAGTTCGTCGCAGAACCTGAAACTGCAACCGCTCTTCCTCGAATTGCTCTTGCCAAGGCTTTAAATTCTTGTTGTATTGCAGAATGAATGGCTTCTGAACTAGGATCATTCACTTGTAAGGAATGTTCAAAACACTTGCGCCATTCCGAAGACACTGAAGTGGGGTCCTGAAGGAAAGATTCATAGAGACCTTCTAAAAAAGAAGCATTATCAGCATCTAAAAAAGATGTTTGTTGTAAAGCTAACATTGAATCTTTTTGCATCCCAACCACCTTCTTTCTAAGATAACCTATGTATTCTTAGATAGTTTCAGTATAGGCCCATTCACTGTGGACTGGGGATTATACCTTAAACCTTAACTAGGCAACAATGACGATCGAATATCTAAATTGGAATATCTAAATTGAGACTTATTGCTAGGATTAATTATGCTAGAATTGATTTTATGCCCATGCTTTTTGGATAGATTGAAACAATTTATAGAATTAGCTGGTGAACTATAAAAGGCTTAAAGGGGATGTTTGGGTGGAAAACCTTGTTGGTAACGGCAAAAAGAAAAGAGTCCTAATTTACGACGATAACCCTGGGGTCTGTAAACTCATCGAAGCCTATGCTGAAACCCTAAATTTTGATGTCATTATTGCCAACACTCAAGAAGAACTGGAAGAACAATATCCAAAACATTCACCCGACGTCGTGTTGTTTGATTTGAACATTCCCAATTCAGATTTCAAAGATTCAATGAAATTTTTATCACAACAAAGTTATCGCTGCCCCATTGTCATCTTTAGTGGCGTTGATGAAGCATTACGAAAAATAGCCTCCAAGGTTGCAGAAGAATTGGGATTAACCTTACTTCCGCCTTTAAAAAAACCCATTAGCTATACAGACGTTATAAATACTCTGAACTATATTAAAGATCATTAAAAGGGATCCTCAAACTTCAGCCCTTTTTTTCTAAATAGTGCTGATGATATTCTTCTGCTCGATAAAAGGGCATTGCAGCCATTATTTCGGTAACAATTTCACCTTTAATTTTGCCCGATTTCTGCCAAGCTTCCTTAGATTGTAAAGCTTGCTGGTGCTGTTCTTCCGAATGGAAGAAAATAATTGAACGATATTGAGATCCTACATCAACCCCCTGTCTATTGATAGTGGTTGGGTTATGGGAACTCCAAAAAACATCCAATAAGGCTTGATATGAAATCACGTTAGGATCATATTCTACACGAACCGTTTCTGCATGCCCCGTATTACCCGAACACACCTGCTCATAGGTGGGATTTTTTGTATGCCCCCCAGAATATCCGACTTCGGTCTTTAATACCCCGGGA
>Ga0207154_1003_pt1 | contig 49191 bp, 38 predicted proteins | sample Alteio_BWMinHeat_28_FD_153576 | JGI IMG/M metagenome (GOLD analysis project Ga0207154, IMG submission 153576) | Enriched cells from forest soil in Barre Woods Harvard Forest LTER site, Petersham, Massachusetts, United States -... | ecosystem: Environmental > Terrestrial > Soil > Temperate forest >... | reverse complement strand
GAAAAGGATAAAATTTTCAAACCGGGGATGCGGGTTGTGGACTTGGGAGCCGCTCCGGGAGGCTGGTCTCAAGTGGCTTCAAAGCTAATTGGGGTTGGGCTTGCAGGGGTTAGTGGGCCGGCACAGGGACCGGCCCCTACGAATGGGCAGGCACGGGGACCGAATGGGGTTGCACAGGGACAGGCCCCTACGATTGGGCGGCCAGGGGGACCGAATGGGCCTGCACAGCGATCGGCCCCTACATGCGGAAAATTAATTGCCGTTGATATCCTGGCTATAGAATCCTTACCAGGGGTCGATATCATTCAGGGAGACTTTCAAAACCAGGAAGTTCTGGATGAACTGATGAAACGACTTGATGGAAATAGAGTGGATCTTGTAATCTCAGATATGGCCCCCAATATAAGTGGTATAAACTCGGTTGATCAGCCTAGGGCCATGGGTTTAGCTGAGCTAGCCTTAGAGTTTGCTCAATCGGTCTTAAAGGAAGAGGGTTCTTTGTTGGTCAAAGTATTTCAGGGAGAGGGTTTCGAGGCATATTGGTCTATTCTTAAAAAACAGTTTAGACAAGTGGTAATCCGTAAACCTAAATCTTCTCGGACAGAGTCCAGGGAGATCTATTTTTTAGCGAAAGGATTTATCTCACAAGATCAAAGGATTACACAAGTGTAATGGATTACCTAAGAGAAGGGTTTCACCCAAGAGAAAGGATTCACCTAAGAGAAAGGAATTACTCAAGAGAGAGGTTATTATCTTGAACGACATGCTTAAAAATCTTATTTTATGGCTAGTCATCGCTTTAGTGTTGATGTCTGTATTCAGTAATTTTGGACCTCCTCCAAAACAAGTAACCAAACTTGCCTATTCCCAGTTTCTTGAAAAAGTACAATCCGGAGACATTAAACAAGTTACGGTGGAAGATCGAAATATCAGTGGGGTTACTCAGAACGACAAACCGTTTATCACCTATATTCCCACCCTACCCGAATCCACCGTGAATAAGCTGGTGGAATCCAATGTGGTTGTGCGTGGCAAGGCTCCCGAACAACCCAGCTTGCTCATGAACATTTTTGTAAGCTGGTTCCCCATTATCTTGTTTATTGGGGTGTGGATATTCTTTATGCGCCAAATGCAAGGCGGAGGCGGTGGCCGAGGCGCGATGTCCTTTGGTCGCAGTCGTGCACGTTTGCTGGGAGAAGATCAAGTTAAAGTGACCTTTGCCGACGTGGCAGGGGTAGATGAAGCCAAAGAAGAAGTGCAGGAATTGGTTGAATTCTTGCGTGATCCCGCTAAATTCCAAACCTTAGGCGGTAGAATTCCTCGAGGCGTATTAATGATCGGGCAACCTGGAACTGGGAAAACCTTGCTGGCTAAAGCCATAGCCGGCGAAGCCAAAGTTCCTTTCTTTACCATTTCCGGCTCAGATTTTGTGGAAATGTTTGTGGGCGTGGGTGCTTCGCGCGTCCGAGACATGTTTGAACAAGCTAAAAAACATGCGCCCTGCATTATTTTTATTGACGAAATTGATGCTGTGGGTCGTCACCGAGGGGCAGGTTTAGGCGGTGGCCACGATGAGCGTGAACAAACCTTAAATCAATTATTAGTGGAAATGGACGGTTTTGAAGGGAATGAAGGCGTGATTGTAATTGCCGCCACCAACCGACCCGATGTATTGGATCCTGCATTATTAAGACCGGGACGTTTTGACCGTCAAGTTTCGGTTGGCTTGCCGGATGTTCGGGGACGTGAACAAATCTTAAAAGTCCATATGCGTAAAGTTCCGATTTCTGAAAACGTTGATCCTAAAATCATTGCTCGAGGAACGCCAGGATTTTCGGGAGCCGATTTAGCCAATTTAGTCAATGAAGCGGCTCTGTTTGCGGCTCGAGCGAACAAACGCTTGGTAGAAATGGAAGAATTTGAAAAAGCCAAGGATAAATTATTGATGGGGGTTGAAAGACGTTCGATGGTGATGAGTGAAAAAGAACGTCGTTTAACTGCTTACCATGAATCTGGACATGCCATTGTGGGGCTTTCAGTGGCTGAACACGATCCCGTTTATAAAGTGAGTATTATTCCACGTGCCCGTGCACTGGGAGTTACTTTATTTTTACCAGAAGATGATCGATACAGCTACAGCAAAACTCGTCTTGAATGTCAAATTGCCTCGCTTTTTGGGGGCAGAATTGCAGAAGAACTTATTTTCGGAAAGGAAAGCGTGACCACCGGGGCTTCCAATGATATTAAAAGAGCCACCGACATTGCTCGCAACATGGTCACCCGTTGGGGTTTATCGGAACGTTTAGGACCCTTAACCTACGGTGAGGAAGAAGGCGAAGTCTTTTTAGGACATACGGTGGCCAAACGTAAAGATATTTCAGATGAAACAGCCCATGTGATTGATGAAGAAATTCGCAGTATTGTGGATAGAAATTATTTAATTGCCAAGCAAGTCTTGATGAATAATATGGATAAGCTTCATTTGATGGCAGAAGCGTTACTTAAATTTGAAACTATTTCAGTTGAACAGATCAAAGATGTGATGGAAGGTCGTGTTCCACAAGAGCCTAACGAAACCAATCCTCCTGGTTCACCGTTGAAAAATAAAGATTCAGGAGATTCTGCCCACCATCGTTCTCATGAATCCCTTGAAGATCCTGCAGCTTCGTAATGGAATCAAACTGGGTCAAGTCTTCATTCTTCACAAATATGAACAAATTTTTGTGAAAAATGAAGACTTGATCCCAGTTTTCACGGAATAAACGTATGAAAAAATATTTTGGAACGGATGGAATACGAGGACGCGTGGGCGAGCCGCCCATTAGTGCTGATTGGATATTAAATCTGGGGTGGGCACTTGGGAGTGTATTAGTCGCTAACAATGCAAACGTTGCCACCCTTGCAAGCAATTTAGATAATGCAAGAAAAAAAGTTAATGCAAGTAAAATCGATGTTATAAGTAAAACAAAAGATCGTCCTAAAGTTTTGATAGGAAAAGACACTCGAGTTTCTGGCTATTTATTTGAATCAGCTTTAGAAGCAGGATTATCCTCTGCCGGTGTCGATACCCTTTTATTAGGCCCCATGCCAACCCCCGCGATTGCTTATTTAACAAGAACCTTGCGTGCACAAGCCGGTATTGTCATCAGCGCCTCGCATAATCTCTATCACGATAATGGTATAAAGTTTTTCTCTGCGGAAGGGACAAAGCTTCCCGATGAAATGGAATTAGCCATTGAAGCCGCATTAGAACACCCGTTAAAGACTGTGGATTCTCGATTATTGGGTAAAGCACAACGTGTGCAGGATGCCGAAGGCCGTTATATCGAATTTTGTAAAAATACAGCACCGATTGCGCTTGATTTACGTGGATTTAAAATTGTATTGGATTGCGCCCATGGAGCCACGTATCGAGTGGGGCCTGCCATTTTCAAGGAATTAGGCGCAGAGGTGATAGAACTCGGTGTGGATCCCGATGGTTATAATATTAATGATCATTGTGGTTCCACGTATCCAAAACCACTGGCAGCCGCGGTGGTTGATGCAAAAGCACATTTAGGAATTGCTTTTGATGGCGATGGTGATCGGGTCATCATGGTGGATCATACAGGTGAAATAGTGGATGGTGATGAATTACTTTTTATCATTGCTAAATGGTACGCCGACAATAATCGCTTAACGGGCGGTGTTGTTGGAACCCTAATGAGTAATTTTGGTTTAGAGCTTGCATTTAAAGGGGCAGGCATTCAATTTTCTCGGGTTGCGGTCGGTGATCGACACATTTTAGAATTTTTGAAAAAACATTCTTGGAATTTAGGCGGAGAATCTTCAGGTCATATTATTTGTTTGGATGTCAACAGTACGGGCGATGGTATTGTTTCAGCACTAAGAGTTTTAACGGTTATCAGTTCAACCGCTCGTTCGCTTCATGAGTTAAAGCAAGGGATGACTAAACTTCCTCAAACATTGATTAATGTGAAGCACACGTCTAAGAACGATATCATTGCTCATCCTGTTGTGAAATCTGCCGTTGAATCTGCCGAATTACGTTTAAATGGCCATGGACGAGTATTATTACGTGCATCCGGAACAGAACCTTTGATTCGAGTGATGGTTGAAGGGAAAGACTCAAATATTGTGAATGCATTGGCCTTGGAATTGGCTGAGGTTGTACGGGGTCAAAGTACAAATTAGGAGTTGTTTTTTAAAAAGAGAATAATAGGTCAATCGATCCTAATGACAACTCCTTTCCCCAGGAATAATTTCAAAATTAACCGGACCCACTAATCCATCTTCTCTGGGTTTGTAAATAATATTAACTTCAAGCTCACACTTTCCAGCAGCTAAACGATAGCCTTTTTCAGTTTTTTTGATGCTATCAATGGGGTAGGGAGTCGATAATTTTTGGGCTACGATAGAACTATTTAAAATGGCAATAATTTCTTTTGCACTTTGATAATAAGGAGGAAGAGCTGCTAATAGACTCGGAGAAAATAACTGAGAACCTAAGCAAATTATTGAAAAAAAGATTGGTTTTAACATTTCATTTATTGGTTTTAGCATTTCATTTATTGGTTTTAGCATTTCATTTAAAGTCCTCTAATTAATGCCTTTCATCGAGTTAATGCCTTTCATCGAGTGTGTGGAGAACTTACACCCAAACTCCGAACTTGGCCCTGAGGACTTTGCAGTGGAGTCGTTCCCTGCATCGAACCGCCCGAAGAATTAGAAACCGTCGAAGCAGTGAGATCTAAATGAGTAGGTTGTAATTTTGCGGAACAACCCGCACAGTAAGTCGGCAAGAATTGCGGACTGGTCGGGGGGGATGCAAGAGCATTTAATCTCGGTGGAAGTGGAACGGTCAAATGATCCGTGCAATCAGGAGAGGTAGGGGATCCTGCTAATACAAAGCTGTGGCCTGCTGGAACAGTATAGGATCCACATTTTAATAATCTTTTCCCTCCCCCGGGTGTTTCAGACTCATAAGTAATTTCGATGGATAATGCAGCGGTTAGCTTGGGTCCTCGATGTGGCGGGACGCAGCCTTTGGCGTAACCGCCATTTGCACTCGCAACCGCCATGTAACCTGCACCGGCAGCTGCCTTCGCAGCTGCAACGGGCCCTGACCCCGCGTTTGCACCCACACCGGCGTATGCATTGGCGCCAGCACTGCCATTGGCATATGCATTATCATTGGGTCTTGGTCTTGGAGAAACCTCTGCAGAGGGTGCCGATCGCCGCTCTTCAAATTGACGAACTTCAAACTGGCACAGAAATGAGGAAGAAGTAACATCGGAGGCATAAGCCTGAGCCTGTTCTGCAAGAACTTTTCGATCGCTATGAGCGAAGGTCAAAGGTGGGATGGGGTCGTAACTAGGTGAAGGTGGAGGGACTTTGGCTTTTGGAACAGCAATAAATGCAGGAGCTTTTTTCATGGGTTCTTCTGCTTTCGCTTTGGCTTTTAGACGCCGGAAGATAGGAAACAGCGCTTCAGGAAAATTTAAGGTTCGTAAGGCTGCCTCATCAGCATCGGTCGACAATGCAATCGACAGTTGTAATTGGATGTCCTCGATTGCTTGGGTTAATGTTTCAATAAAATCACTGGTATAAAATTTATCAAGCGTGCTTCTAACGGTGGAAAGATCATTTTCTGCAAATTTGACTGCAAGCGCTTTGACTTTGTCTTCATCTAATTTAGCTCGAGTCACTGCCCCTGGATTCGACATTTTTAAATCCTCAATTTAACTTTTTTAAAATAAACGTCAATCTAAAATACTTTGAAATACCAACCTCAATATAGGTATAATATTTTTTCATTGGTTGGCAATAAAATCAAGGGGTATTTTGAGGTGAAACTTAATCAGTTAAGAAACACAAAAAGAATGCAGGCCTTAAGCCCACGTAAACCCAGTGTAGGAGAATGAAAGGGATGCACATCCAACTGAGATTAAAAAAGTTATTGAACGTTTTTGGTTTATGCCTGGCTTGCTTTGCTTCATGCAATCATTCATTGGCACATGATATCACAAATGAAGTCACAAATGAATTCACAAATAAAATCACACATGAAATAATTCTGTGGCACAGTATGGATGGCCCTTTAAATGAAACGTTTCAAAGTCTCATCGATAAGTTTAATCGCAATTTAGCAGCAAATAACCCCAACGTGAAGGCTAAAGTGGTTCCCATATTCAAAGGAACGTATGAAGAAACTTTAGCCTTGGGTTTAAAAGCGGTGGAGAGCAAGCAAGCTCCGCATATTTTGCAAGTCTTTGAGATGGGCAATTTAGTGATGCAAAATCATCCTCAGGCTTTTGTCCCAATCGATAAATTAACTGAAAAACCCAACCCTAATTTATCACCGAATCATTTTTTACCGATTATTCGTGCTTTTTACAAATCGCCTCATCCTGATAGAGGAATGCTTTCTTTACCTTTTTCAGCCTCATCCGTCATTCTTTTTTATAACAAAGATGCTTTGCGTCGAGCAGGTTTTGATCCTGAACAACCTCCCAAAACTTGGGAAGATTTTGAGACCATGGCAATTAAGCTCAAATCGCAGGGTGCAAAAAATGTGATGGCGTCGGGTTGGTTGTCGGGTCATCACATTGATCATCTTGCGGCTTGGCATAATGAACCCATTGCCACAAAGGGAAATGGAATTGATGGGCGCGGAGCGACACTGATTATTAATCGTCCTTTCTTTGTGCATCACCTTAATAAATTAGCAGAATGGTATGCGGCAGGAATATTCAGTTTGGAAACACGATTGGAAGCAGAAAAAGTTTTTGCAAATGAAGAAGTGATTTTTTTAAGCCAAGGTTCAAATCGTTTGCCACTCCTAGAGAAGTTGGTCAATGGTAAGTTTGAAATAGGGGTGGGTCAATTTCCTTATTGGAAGAGTAAAGTGAAGGCTCCTCAAAATACGGTGGCTGGGGGTGCTTCTTTTTTTGCTCTTAGTGGTTTTTCGCCTGAAGAATATAAAATCATTGCACGCTTATTTGAATTTTTGGCCAGTCCAGAAGTACAAGCCGAATGGCATGAAAAGACCTGTTATATGCCAGTGGTCATTGGTGCTGAAGCCATTGCAGCCAAGCAAAATTTTTATTCTCAAGGATTAAAGGGGAAGGCCGCAAAATTGGCGTTAGATTCATTTCAATTGAATTCTCCACGAGAATATTCTCGTGGGGTATTATTGCCTAATTTTCCTAAGGTAAGAGAAATGATGGTGTATGAAATGAAAGAAGCTATTCGAGGAAATAAAACGGCGATTGAAGCTTTGGCAAGTATTGAAGAGAGTGGAAATAAGATTATGACTGAGGATCTAACCTATTGAATCATAATATTAGAAAACCCTGCGTTGTCGGCAATTGGAAAATGCAAGGATCGCGACGAAAAACGCGAGATTTGATCAATGCAATCGTAGCAGCTCAATTGAATCATGAGGCCGTTGATGTTGTGGTCTGCCCACCCTATGTGTATTTACAAGAAGCCCAAGAGTTAAGTCAAAATTCTAAATTACAGATTGGGGCTCAAGATGTTTTTTATGAAGAAGAGGGGGCCTTCACCGGTGAAATTTCTGCAAAAATGCTAGTTGACTTAAATTGTCGTTATGTCATTATTGGGCATTCAGAACGGCGACGTCTATTGGGCGAAAGTGACGAACTTATTGCAAGAAAGGTTTTGGCGGCGTATGATGCTGGACTTATCCCCATCCTATGTGTCGGAGAAACACTGACTGAGCGAGAAGCGGGTCAAACGATGGAGGTTATTCGTAAGCAGATTTTCAAAGTTCTAGAGGTAGTGCCTTTAGAGGCCTTCCGAACGGCACTGATTGCTTATGAGCCCGTTTGGGCCATTGGGACGGGTGTGGCCGCCACCCCTGAACAGGCTGAAGAGGTGCATGCTTTTATCCGTCGGCTTTTCAGTGAAGCAGACGAGACGACGGCAAACACAATTCGTATTCTCTACGGTGGCAGTGTAAAAGGGGACTTAGCCCTAGGTCTATTTACAAAGACCAATATAGATGGTGGACTGATTGGCGGAGCCTCATTAAATAGTGAAGAGTTTTTAACGATTTGTAACGCGGCGATATCGAGAACAGTATGGAACAAATTTTCTTAATTATTCATGTCATTTCAGCCTTGGCGTTGATTGGCTTAATTTTAATTCAACAAGGTAAAGGTGCTGAAGCCGGGGCTTCTTTTGGATCGGGGGCATCACAAACCATTTTTGGTAGCCAAGGGTCAGGTTCTTTTCTGACTCGAATTACGGCAATCTTAGCCTTTACTTTTTTTGCAACCAGTTTAATCCTGGTTATCTTATCGCATCATTACGCTAAACCTAAAAGTATTGATGAATTGATGAATACGCTTCCCGCAGAAAAAGTAGAACAGATCCATAAATCGGGCCAAAAATCTGGCCAAACCTCGGGCCAAACGTCCGGTCAAACCTCAGGCCAGACTTCAGGATCACCATCGAGTGAATCGACCAAGGGACAGGCACCGGTAGGAACTTCGAGTCAAGAGTTACAAGATAAAAACGACGAGATTCCTTCGATCCCCGCACGCAAATAGCCGAAGTGGTGAAATTGGTATACACGCTACCTTGAGGTGGTAGTGACGTAAGTCGTGCCGGTTCGAGTCCGGCCTTCGGCACCAGCTATTAGTCTCTTATAGTCCAAAATAACCTGAGGTCCTTTTTGATTGAAAAATCATTTCGGAAAATAATAATTTTCAATTACCCCATTATTCATTAAACAAGCATAATAAACAAGTTCAATTTGTTCAGCTATGTTAAAGTAAAATTTTCGATATGCGGATGGATGTTTACCTTCCACACTTATTTTTTTTATGATTTGAATTGATTCTTTAGGATGTTCTTTCAATATTAGCAGAGCATATAGGAATTTATTTCTTTCCAGTGCAAGTGAAGACGTATCATTCTCAGCAGCTTGTTTTTCTTGAAGTTCAATAATTTTTTTGAAAAAAATAACTCGTGCTTTATGTTGTGGAGTTTTTCTCAATTCAAGCAACTTGCGTAAATGAACTGTAAATTTACTGTGGCTTTTAATAAAATCTTCATCAGATTTAGCCGTATTCAGATCAAGTTCGATCAAATCAAAGGCAATAATATTGTAAATATCCCATACTTTATCAAATTTGAGTAAAAAATCAATTTCCTTTTGGACTTGTTCAAAATCTTTTTTCATACCATCATGAAAAACGACAAATTCCCTATGCTCACCGTTTTTAAGAAAAAAAGATATCTCACCATATTCATGTTTTTTAGGATAATTGACTTCCTCTCCATTCTTATTGATACTTGTAAAAGTCATGCCCCAAAGATAAGAGTTGGATGAACTGAAAACGACTTTTGGAATAAAAAACAACAATATTGCTGAAAGTATTATATGAAGGTTAATGCGTTTAATCATTTGATTACTCCTAAATGAAAAAATAATTAAAAATTTTTAAGAATTCAACATTATTAATGTTTGGCTTGGTTCTGTCAAGTATTTTAGTTAACAACGAATTTGATTTGCCAATGTATAGTGCAGCTCAATCATATTTTAGTTTAAAGTTTTGGGATTCAATTATCATATGCTTTGATAATTTAAAAAAATTCCTGTATAAATAATTAGGGTAAAATTTAACCATTTTTAAATAAAAAGATTTTTAATAGTATGACAAGAGTGTCAATATTAAAAAGAATTCGATATTTTAATAGTAAAAATCAGAAAAATTGTATATCGGCATTATTTTTTGGGGGTTAGAATATATTTTTGTAAGCAGTAATGAGGTGAATGATGGGTGGAAAAACCAGATATCATGAACATAAAACGATGAAGAGAATTGTGTTTGTTAGCGAAAAACTGCTAACAATAAATTTAGAATATATTAATAACAGGAGAGTAAAGTATGAATCCTAGAGCCGAACAACAATATCAATTAGCCATTAAATACTGTTATGGGAATGGCGTTCCACAAGATATGAAAAAAGCAGTTGAACATTTAAAATTGGCTGCAGAACCTGGTTGGGGATTGGGCGATCATGGCCATGTGGAATCCCAATACATTCTTGCTATGTGGTGCTTTGAAAACAAACAAATTGTTGCGGGTGGGATGACTAAGGATCAGGCCGTACAAGAAGGTGTTAAATACTTAAAGTTTGCCGCGAGACAGGGGCACATAAGAGCACAAGGAATGTTAGGTGAAATTTTTTTTACGGGTATAACACCCCATTGTCAAGATGATGATAGTGATAGTGATAACGATATCGATGAAGATTATCGTGCCGAGAAAGGTGAATTGGTCTATCAATTTCTAAAATTAAAGAGAAAAGCTAACAAATTATTTAAATCACGATACATAATTAAACCAGATTTAGAAGAAGCAAGAAAAATTTTTGAATTTGCAGCCAATAAGGGTCTAGCGTTTGCTCAATTTTATCTTGGAGAATGTTATGCTTTTGGACGTGGGGTTAAGAAAGATTTACTTAAAGCTATTGAGTTTTATTTATACGCAAATCAAAAAAATTGTGATGATGCTAGAAAAAGACTCAATAAATTTCATGAAGATCACAAAGATGATGTTAGGGTTGTATTAGAGAAGGAAGTCAGGAGATTAAATCTTAATTATGACGAGTATTTCTATACATGTTATTATAAAAATGAACCCTATAGTGATAAACGTACTCTGTTACGTAAGGAGGAGAAAAGTCTAGAAGGCCTTGTAAACTCATTAATCAAATTAGTTCGTAATTCAATAAAAGCAAACGTTTCCTCTGAACCCAATTCGGCCTTAAAACAATATTATGTAGCCCTTGAATGCCATCGTGAATCAGAAGGTGAAGAAGCTCACAGTCATGTTGAAAATCGAGGATTTGGCTACAAAAAAGCAATAGAACTTTGGGAGATAGCAGCCCATAAAGGACACGCGGGTGCACAAGTGGCACTTGGCCATTGTTATCAGGAAGGCATAGGGGTTGCGGTCGATAAAGCAAAATCTGTTGATTACTATCAACGCGCAAGAAGTCAAGGATTTAAAGATACTTTTTCAGTGCATTTTGAAGATTATTCAAATGAAATTTATACTAATCCATTATTAAAATTTAGGGATCCATCAATTAGGGTAGATTTGACTCATTCAATCGATCTAAAAGAATCAAAAGAAAAAGCAGAAATGTCGCACGATGATTATGTCGCAGTAGTAACATTTCATGAAAAGAGTAAAAATGAAGCAACTTATGGTTCTAACAAAATAGTTGATCATGATGACGGTGGATGGGTTGAAATTTATCAAGCATCCACACAAAGGCTAATATCCATTTTAAAAGTACATATTTATGGAATTCAACATGTTATTTTTTCAAAAAATGGCCGAAAAATTTTGTCAGTTTCTGAAGATACTATTGGTCTCTGGGATGTAGGCACCGGTGGTTGCATCAAAGTTTTTCAGGAACATAAGGGATTAACCTGTATAGCTTTGAACACGGAAGGAAATCAAATTATTCTTGGAAGTAATAAGAACCTACACCTTTGGGATGAAAGAGGTCAATGTTTGAGAACTTTTGAAGGGCACACTGATGCGGTAAGTAGTGTTACTTTTTCTTCAAATGGATTGCATATCTTTTCAGGAAGTCGTGATGGTAAAATTCGTCAGTGGGATGTAAAAGCTGGCATCTGTTTGAAGGTTTTTGACAGTGGAATGCATCATCTAAGCGCATTATCTGAGGATGAACAAAGATTTGTTTCTACGAATAATATGGAAATGCGGCTCTGGGATATCAATTCTGGTGCATGCTTGCAAACCTTCAAATTTGATAAAGAAATATCAACCTCAGTTGTGGCTTTTTCACCAGATAACCGTCAGATCCTCTCAGGTGATACTTCTGGAATGGTTTACCTTTGGGACGTTAATACTGGAAAATGTTGTCAAATTTTTAAAGGTCATCTTCCGTATTGTAAAAAAGAACAATATTCTGCCCGGGTTACCGGTGTTGCCTTTGTGCCTAATGCTCCTGAACAAGTGGTTTCAGGAAGCTTGGATCACACACTTCGTTTATGGGATGTGAAAACTGGAAAATGCCTTCGCGTAATTGGAGGTTTTTATGGTCCAATTTTTAATATTATTGCGCCAAGGGAATTTCATGCTGCGCAGTTCCAGGATAACCTAGTTCCATCTTCTATTCTAACAAGCACACCATCAGAAGATACTAAAGAGTTAAAAGAAAGTGCTGATATAACGGATAAAAACGACGGGTGGATATTGATTGCAAAAAGAGAAAAGATGCAAGAGAATATTGCAGATAAATTTAGATACTGGTGGGAGGCGATTCATCCTTTCTCCAAAAAAAGAATAGCAATTTTAAATAACAATCCAATTGTTTTCAATAATATTATCTTGAATATAGTTCATAATACCGTTCAAGTTTGGGACATGAGAACAGGAAGACAGATTCAATCAATTCCCTATTCCGGTGGCTGGCCAATTGCTTTGGATAATAAAGCTCGTTATTTGGCTATAGCTGAGAAAAATTCGGATGAAATTCGTATTTGGAATTTGAAAACGGGTTTATGTGTTAGTACTATTAAAAAACCTGGCTGTTGCGGGTCTATCGGGTCAATTGTTTTTTCTGAGGATAGTCATCAAATACTAGTAGCTTGCTTCCTTTCACAGGATATGCGTGAAAATGTTTTCCTTTGGAATGTTGAAACAGGACAATGTATCAAAATCTTTAGGGCTTATATATATCCTCGAAATAGCTTTTTTATAAGTTCACATCACGTAGTTTTTGTGGGCCCGTATCACGATTGTCCAGTTTCTCTTTGGAATGTGTTTACAGGTCAATGCATTCAGAAATTTGATGTTGATAATGTTAATATGGATGGATACAATTTTGAAATTGTGAGTTATAACTCAAATAGCCGTCAACTGGTTAGTGTATCAGACATGGGTAAAATTTGTTTGTGGTCGGTTGATACGGGTACCGTCTTGAAGACATTTAAAATGTCAATTAAAGAAGACCACCCAAAACATATAACATGGGTGAACTTTTGTGACGATAATAAACATATTGTTTCAGGATTATCCAATGGAGAAATTCTTTTTTGGGATATTAATACTGTCAACTGTATTATGAAAATTGAAGGTTTAGGAGGGGAAGTATGTGGGTATATTCGCTCAATAATTCCCATAATGTCATTGCCATCAATAGTTCCTACGAATATTGGCATAAAAAATCAAGAGACCGCTATACTAATTCCAACCACAAAACAAGACGAAAAAGTTCGTGCAGTTGTTGCATCTGAAAATGCTCAAGGCTCTAAAAAGCCAGATATAATTGATTGGAGAAAATATGAAAATCTGGGGGAGGGTGATTTTGATCAACAGAAATCGTTGTTGCAAAAAGAAGTCCAGCAGGCTCAAGAAAGGTTTCGACAGTGGTCAGAGAATCTTGCCCAGGGAAAACAAACCCAAATTCCAAAAAAGTTAGAGGAAATAGCTTGTGCATATCAAAAACATCCTGAAATTAAGGTTTTAGGTGAACATGCGCAACAATTATTTGAACAATATGATGTGCGATTTAATCTCCAAAAATCGACAGGTTTTTCTGATCACGAACTTGAGCTTAAAGAGATAATAGAACAGCAAAGGAAATTGCAAGAACAATTAGATCGTCAACGTCAAATTTGGCAGGATCAGACAAAACAAAACTTAGGGTTGCTGCGGAAAATAAAAGAGCTTGAAGAAAGCTTCCTGCCGCTTCGTCTAGAATACGAGCAACGACAAAGGATTTTAGAAGCACAGAAGAAAATATTTTCAAACCCTCAAATGAAAATTTTTTATCTTCGAGTTCAGGTTAAGTTAAATCAAATTTTTTGCGCTTGTATGGTTGTTGGAAGTGGGAAGGTTGATAAAAAGGATGATATGATCAACTTGGGAATAAAGCTGGTTGATAAAATCTTAGATAAGTTAACGTTTGGGGTTGCTTCTATTATTACCACTGGAATTAATGAAGCTTATAACCGTCGAGAAATCAAGAAAGATACAAAAGTTTCAGAGAATTATGTTATTAGTGTCGCGAACTGCGAAGCGATGGTTGAAAAAATTGCTAGATTATTAACGATTCGATATGAAGAGCAGATTCAAGAGTTAACGGTTCCAGGAGAAGAAAGTCTTTCAGATAAAATTACCTTTTCTAAAAATGCTAATGGTGGTGCCGAAACTTTAGGAGATTGCGCTGTGGCTCGAATACTTAATGCCTTGCAAAATGAAGAAGTAAAAGCTAATCATGAATTGGCGGAACAATTAGTAAATTGGGTATTTAAATCTCAGGTTAAACAAGGATTTTTAGGATTTACCAATAAAGCAGTTGCGACAGGGAAAAACTTAGATTGGAATGATGACGGAGTATTACAACGCTCAGGAATTAAAGTCGCAGTCGACTCTAAAATAGTCGAACGTTATAAAGGAATGAAACAATGTAATCGGCCTGATAAATATTTTTATCGATGGGGTACGATTGAAGAAGTTCGAGATCTGAGACTTGTAAAACATATCCAGTCTAAGGAAGAGTCTACAATGTCCAGTCCAGCACTTAATAGACAAGTTCAAAATCTTGTTCATGAACAGAAAATCTACGTGGAACGGCGAGAATTACATGATAAACAACAGCATGCGCAAATCGATTCATTAATGCGACAAATTGAAGGATTAGAAAACGAACGTAAAGCTGATAAGGAGGTATTTCAGCGTCAAATAGAAGATCTACAAAAGCAATTAACACGCTTATCTCTCATTGCTTTACATAGTGGAAGTGCATCTGCTACGCCTTCAGTCTATGTCTTGCATGCTGCTCCTGCTGTTTTATCAAGAGCTCCTGCTTCTCCTCAATCGATTCAAGAAAATGCTATATCGATAGAGGGTCGCGCCAACACGAGGATAAGTAGCTAATTTGTATTGGAAGATATTTTATGATCACTACAATCGTTCCAGAATTGAATGAGAAAATTATTGTTGAACAAAGTTTGGTTGATCCTAATCAAATCTTAAAATGTCTATCACCAAGCATGTGGGCGCTTTGGCAGGATACTCAATTTGTATACCAAGGCTGTAATCAGACTTTTGCAAATCTTGTAGGAGTTCGTTCTCCTGCTGATTTAGTTGGCTTAAAATTGTCAAACATGCAGCATTTGTATTCTCAGGTCACCTATGAGAGCGCTAAAGAATTTGAAATTTATAGTTCTAAAGCATTAGATTGTAAAGAAAGTCTCAATATGAATAAAAAATTATATTTCGAAGAACCCGATATGTATTATTCAGTAGATTGTAAAATTTTTCCGTCATTAGATAAAAAAGAGAAAATTTCAGGAATTTTTGTAGTAGGAGTTGGGCAGTTCAGTTATCCTATAAATAATCATAATATTTTTAAATTAATTAATCGCACAGATATATCAAAATTGTTAACCTCTTCAAGTTATCTTGTAAGAAGTTCGTCGATTAAAATTTATTTATCTAAAAGGGAAATGGAATGTGTTTTGTACTTAGCAAAGGGGAAGACAACAAAAGAAATGGCTAAGGAAATGTGTATAAGCCCTCGCACCGCTGAGGAATATATCTCCCTTGCTAGGGAAAAATTAGGTTGCGCAACCAAATCTGAACTTATTTGCTTTGCGCTAGAAAATATTATTTTTGAATTGTTTAATGTTAATAATAATTATTAGACCAATTACTTGTTGAAATTTTGTACCATTTATACATTTCCCGTAATTATTACGGGGTACCCACATAAATTACCAATCTAAAATCACCATTATGATGTATCAACTTAGTTGTCTCTAATGCTGTAGTCAATCTCAATAGAAATGTGCTTTTGAGTAGAGTGTTTATTTGTTTAAAAATCTTAAAGGAGAGTATTATGCCTGCGACCGCTGAAAGTGTATTTAGACATTATAATCCGGTTAATTCACATATCGAGTTTATATGGGAGCCAATAAAACAAGGCCATCTCTCTGGTGGGGGAGTGACCACAACTTATTTTGGTGATAGGCCCTATGTTTCAGGTGCGCCCATTAATTCATACTATATTACCACTGATTATGAAGTAACTATGCAATATATTGGCCCTGTTAATATTGGTGAGAAAGTCTTATTAAAAAGGGTTGTGCCCAATTTTCATAGAGATCCAAAAGTTGTATCTGAAACGATATCTGCAACTGGAGTCAAGCCATATTCCGACACTTGTTGTGGACCAGCCTATTCCGATAGCACCATTGATTGTTGCGTAATGACCTCCATAATTCTGTGCGCTTGCGGTGGTTGTTGTCTTTTATGCTGTTTGTTTCCAAGTAGAAGTGCTACCGTTGAAAAAAATAAAGCTGCATATGAGGCGAAACTTAATGAAATTGCAGATGATCGCATGTCAAGACAACTAGCTCAATTGCTACAACAAGCTGATGAAAGCTTAAGTGGGAGATTGAAATACATTCAAGATCAAGCCAAATTGCAAGCAGATCAGCAAAGACAACTTCTACCTGTGGTTCATCCTGCTTCAGCTGCGGGCAATGTTGGTGTAAATGTTGATCCGCGTCAATTTCAACAATTTATTCAATTCCAACAATTTCAAAGAATGCAAGCTCAGCCTGGATTAGCCCAAGTTCACCCAGTCCAAGGTACAGGTGCACAAGTTAATCAGGCCCCAGTTCCTATTGGCCCAACACCAATGGCATCGATGGCAGTCGCTGCTCCTGGGGCTGTATTACCGAGTGTTGTTAATAAACCTGCGGCAGTTGCAGCTAATCGAGCTTGATTAGCATAAGGTCAAATGCAAATTCAAGGATAGATAAATTCTATCTTTTCTAAGAACAACCCCGAGCCAACATGAATCACGGGGTTGTTCTGGAAGACACCTAAAGCTCATTTTAATTAAGACATTTATATTCATCAATTGCTTTTTGAATAAGCTGAGATTTGAAGCTGACACCGAATTTAAACTTTAATCGTTCTAAATAATGTTCTGCAGTGCGAGCTGAAATTCCTAGAATGTTAGCAATGGTTTTAATTGATTTTCCCCTTACAATATAGTGCAAACATTCAGCTTCTCTTTGAGAAAGCTTTTTGTTTTTTGAATCGTTTGTTTCTGGGGTAAATTCACTTTTGGATTGATGGTGCATGCTGCAAATGATTAATCTTGAAAAATGAATAAATAAATTATAATTTTTTTGTTCTTTGACTATCTCGAGCAATTGATTTTGGTGGTGGACGTGCAGTTTCATTTTGATGTTATCACGATAAATATTGATCTCATTTTTGGAAATAGAGAGTATGGATGCCGATTCTCTGACAGAGTATCCAGTTAACCAAAGACTTAAGCATTCAATTTCTTGATCGGTTAATGAAGGTGACGTGATATTTCTAAAATGAAGTAGAAGGTTTTTCTTATGTTGTTTATCAAATAAATAGGGAAATTGGCTTAATTGAAAAGATATAGATAATGAGTTAGAGCTATTTGTTTCATAAACATCATGCGCTGTCCCTAAAATTCCTATAATTTCACCCTGGGTATTTAATAAGGGGACCTTGCTTGTAATAACTTGAACTAAAGTACCATCGGCCCGTGTTTGGATCTCTTTGTAATTAAGTTTCTTTTGCCTTTTTGAAATAACTTCAAGATCATCTCTACGATATAAGTCTGCTTCAGTATATGCCCAAGGGAAATCATAATCCGTTCGATCGACAATTTCAGAATTGGATTTAAATCCACATTGATTGGCAAATAAATCATTACATCCTAAAAAAATGCCATTGACATCTTTCCAGAATAAATAGCATGGCAATTGATTTACTATTGAAATAGGTAATTCAGACATTTATTTACTCAAATCAGATAATTTTAAAGATCTTAAACAATTCTGAAATAAAAATCAATAAAATGTTAGAAAATTTTATAAGCAAAATCAACCTGTATATATAGCTAGGGTAAAAATTTACAATTTCGTCAAAAAAATTTTCATTGTATTTTCAATAGCTAGACATTATAAGGAGATTGAAATCATAATTAAAAAAATTAAGTGTATTGACATCATTTTTTTTCGAAGTCCTTAAAATTTATTTTTAACTCATATAATGAGGTGGGTAATGGGTGGAATTGTTTCTAAATCGATGTGTTCAGGTGATGTGCATGACGTTAAGGTAAATCACGAACAAGTGGAACTGATGATGCGCGAAGATTATGTGGCTGTAGTCAAGGATCTCCTTCCTATTGAAGATCGTTCCCAATCAGACCCACCTAAGCGTGATATTGTAATTTACAAAGTTTGTATTCCAAAAGAAGTTTCAAGGATCAATCATGCAAACAAAAATTTACACATTGCTTTTTATAACCGTGGCTTTAAAGTGGCATTTTCATCAGATTTAATCATCTATCTTCAAAAGGTGGTAAAACGGGATGCCTTCGTCATTCCCAATATGTTTCCGCATAGAGTGCACATGCTAGTGCTAGAGGTATTGGTAGTGCAAATGCAATGCCTACAAATATTGGCAGTGCGAGTGCTGTTCCTATTCCTGAGATGAATAATAGATCGCCTGGAAAAAAATAATAATAAATCGATAAAAAATTAATCCATAGTAGGAACTGAAATGGAGTGAGTTTAATAACAAAATATTATTCTAGCCTCTTTTTCCGTTCTGTCTTATAATCAAGCTCATGCTTGAGCAATACTTTCCTGTGTTGGTATTTATTGGATTGGGGGCACTCTTTGGTGTTATCCCAATGGCCTTAGGCGCAATTTTAGGGCCAAAACGATCCAGCCCAGAAAAAACAGCCCCATACGAATGTGGATTTGATGCTTTTGAAAATGCACGCATGAAATTTGATGTGCGTTATTACCTTATCGCTATTTTATTTATAATTTTTGATTTAGAAATTGTTTTTTTATTCCCTTGGGCCGTCACGCTTAATAAAATTGGAACCTTAGGTTTTATTGCCATGGCCATATTTTTAGGATTATTAATCGTTGGATTTGTGTATGAATGGCAAAAAGGGGCATTGGAATGGGAATAATTTCAAAAGCCAATCAGGACAACACAAGTGAGCAACTTACCTTGCAAAAACAGATGGGAATTGAAGGTTTAATCAAGCAAGGGTTTTTCACCACCACAGTCGATAAGTTAGTAACTTGGGCTCAAAGTGGTTCCCTTTGGCCTGTGACCTTTGGACTTGCCTGTTGTGCGGTTGAAATGATGCATGCAGGGGCGTCACGATACGATCTTGATCGTTTTGGAATGGTTTTTAGGCCCAGTCCCCGGCAATCCGACGTGATGATTGTTGCAGGCACCTTGTGTAATAAAATGGCTCCTGCTTTACGCCGTGTGTATGATCAAATGGCAGATCCTAAATGGGTTATTTCCATGGGGTCCTGTGCCAACGGTGGCGGATATTATCACTACTCATATTCTGTGGTTCGAGGCTGTGATCGCATCATTCCTGTGGATATTTATGTTCCAGGCTGTCCTCCCACGGCAGAAGCGTTGGTGTATGGTGTCATTCAATTACAAAACAAGATACGGCGAAACACCACGATAGCAAGGAAGTAGGGCATTGGTAAATTTAAGACAATTATTAATGCAAAGTGTCGTTGATAAATTAAATTCCATGATCGTCGGAATTCAAGAGATCAATGGCGAAGTTACTCTAGAAATAGTTCCGGATCATCTTTTGCAGGTTTGTCGCTTGTTACGTGATGATGAAAACTTTAAATTTGAAATGTTGATGGATCTCTGTGCGGTTGATTATCTTGAATACGGTGTTTCGGAATGGACCACCACAGAAGCCACGGACACGACGTTTTCTCGAGGTGTTTTTGAACAAAGAGTGTTTTCGTGGGATAAACCACGTTTTGCGGTGGTGTATCACCTTTTGTCTTTACACCATAATCAACGGATCCGATTAAAAGTTTTTTTACCAGAGTCGACACAGGGGCTGGATGGGCCGGCACAGGGACCGGCCCCTACGATTATTCCATCAGTTATTAACATTTGGAATTCTGCAAACTGGTATGAACGAGAAGCCTTTGATCTCTTTGGCATTCTATTTGATGGTCATCCCGATTTACGAAGGATCCTCACCGATTATGGGTTTATTGGTCACCCCTTTAGAAAAGATTTTCCGCTGATTGGCAATGTTGAAATGCGCTATTCTGCGAAAGATAAGCGAGTGGTGTATGAACCTGTCAGTATTCCACCTCGGACGTTGGTGCCTAAAACCATTCCAATCGATAATCGTTATGTTGAACAATCCTCGGAACAATCCTCAGCGGATAAGCAACTCACCTCGGATAAAAAAGCCTCGGAGACAAAGTAAATGTCCGAAATTCAAAATTACACCGTCAATTTTGGTCCGCAACATCCTGCTGCACACGGTGTGCTTCGCTTAATTTTGGAAATGGATGGAGAAGTGATTATTCGAGCGGATCCTCATATTGGTCTTTTGCATCGTGCGACCGAAAAATTGGCTGAAAGCAAACCTTTCAATCAAAGTATTGGCTATATGGATAGGTTAGATTATGTGTCCATGATGTGTAATGAGCACGCCTATGTATTGGCCATTGAAAAACTATTAAATATAGAAGCGCCCATTCGTGCTCAATATATTCGAGTCATGTTTGATGAAATCACCCGAATTTTGAACCATTTACTTTGGTTATCGGGACATGCCTTAGACATTGGGGCCATGACGGTTTTCCTGTATTGCTTTCGGGAACGAGAAGATCTTTTAGATTGTTATGAAGCCGTTTCAGGAGCAAGAATGCATGCTACCTATTATCGTCCTGGAGGTGTTTATCGAGATTTGCCCAATCTCATGCCAAAATATAAACCTTCACGTTGGCATTCCGAAAAAGAAATTAAGAACATGAATGCCGCTCGGGAGGGTTCTTTGCTTGATTTTATCTGGGATTTTACCGAACGTTTTCCAAAACGGGTGGATGAGTATGAAACATTATTAACGGATAATCGAATCTGGAAGCAACGTACCGTTGGTATCGGGGTGGTTTCAAAAGATCGTGCGATGCAATTAGGATTTTCCGGCCCGATGTTGCGTGGTTCAGGCATTGCTTGGGACTTAAGAAAAAAGCAACCTTATGCGGTGTATGATCAACTTAACTTCGATATTCCGGTGGGGACAACGGGGGATTGTTACGATCGCTACCTTGTTCGAATAGAAGAGATGCGTCAATCAAATTCCATTATTCGACAATGTATTGTATGGTTACGTCAACATGAAGGTCCCGTCATGCTTTCTAATCACAAAGTGACACCTCCCTCTCGAATAGAAATGAAAGATGACATGGAATCTCTCATCCATCATTTTAAATTATTTACCGAAGGTTATTGCGTGCCCATAGGAGAAACCTATGCTGCGGTGGAACATCCCAAAGGAGAATTTGGCATTTATTTAGTTTCCGATGGCGCCAATAAACCGTATCGTGTAAAAATTCGTGCTGCAGGGTTTGCTCATCTTGCCGCCTTTGATGAAATGTCTCGAGGTCATATGTTGGCCGATGCCGTCGCCATTATTGGGACTCAAGACATTGTATTTGGGGAGGTGGATCGATGACCACTATTTTATCCATGCAGGCCAAAAAAGAAATCGATCTCTGGCTTAAAAAATTCCCCATTGATAAACCTCAATCGGCGGTCATTTATGCATTAAAAGTTGTGCAGGCCGAGAACGGTGGATGGTTAACCGAATCGCTTATGGATGCAGTGGCGGCCTATCTGCGAATGCCAAAAATTGCCGTGTATGAAGTGGCCAGTTTTTATACCTTGTTTGAATTAAATCCTGTGGGTCGTCATACGATTTCGGTTTGCACGAATATTTCCTGCATGCTCCGAAATTGTCATAAAATTGTCGATCATCTTAAGAAGAAATTGAAAATTGATTTTAATGAAACCACGCGTGATGGACGCATTACCTTAAAAGAGGTTGAATGTTTATGCGCCTGTGGTGGTGCTCCGGTGATGCAAATTGGTGATCGCTATTTTGAAAACCTTACCCCGGAACGTGTCGATACCATTTTGGATGAATTGGAGTAGAACAATGGCAAACGAAGTCTGTTTTCGCACCCGTCATCATCCAGAATCGTGGAGCTTAACAGCCTATCAATCGGTAGGTGGGTATGAAGTTTGGCGAAATATTTTAGAGAAAAAACCAAAGCCTGAAGTGATTATCGATGAATTAAAACTTTCAGGTTTACGGGGACGCGGGGGTGCAGGGTTTCCAACCGGTTTAAAATGGAGTTTTATGTTGGGGGCAACCGCTGCTCAAAAATATTTGGTATGCAATTCCGATGAGGGTGAGCCTGGAACGTTTAAAGATCGCGATATTCTGCGTTTTAATCCCCATCAAGTCATTGAAGGAATGGCCATTGCAGGGTATGTGGTTGGTGCAAGTGTTGGATATAATTACATCCGAGGTGAATTTATTGAACCTTTTGAACGAATGGAAACTGCATTAAATCAAGCTCGGGCCCTCGGGTTGATTGGACAAAATCTATTGGGAAGCCAGGTGAATTTTGAGTTGCACAACGTTTTGGGTGCCGGGGCTTATATTTGTGGTGAAGAAACGGCATTAATGGAATCCATTGAAGGAAAGAAAGGATTCCCTCGTTTTAAACCGCCTTTTCCCGCCAATTATGGTGTGTATGGATGTCCAACCAACATTAACAATACCGAAACTTTGGCCTCTGTTCCTGTTATTCTGCAAAAAGGAGGTAAGTGGTTTGCTGAGTTGGGCAAACCGAATAACGGTGGCACCAAAATTTTTTCTGTCTCAGGTCATGTTGAAAAACCCGGAAACTATGAAGTGGGTCTTGGGATCCCTTTTTCGGAATTATTGAAACTGGCAGGGGGAATGTGGGGAGGACGCAAATTAAAAGCAGTGATTCCCGGAGGATCGTCCGTGCCGGTCTTGCCTGCGAATATTATTATGGACGCTCACATGGATTACGATTCACTGGCAAAGGCGGGGTCCATGTTAGGTGCGGGTTCAGTGATTGTGATGGATGAAACGTGTTGTATGGTAAAAATCTTGGAGCGCATCGCCTATTTTTACTACGAAGAATCCTGTGGACAATGCACACCCTGTCGAGAAGGGACAGGATGGTTATATAGATTGGTTCGTCGCATTGAACGTGGCGAAGGAACATTAGCGGATTTGGATCAATTGGATTCTGTGGCAGGCAATATTATGGGTCGTACCATCTGCGCACTTGGGGATGCTGCGGCTATGCCGGTACAGAGTTTTTTAAAGCATTTTCGACATGAATTTGAACATCATATTAAACACGGGAAGTGTATGGTGTAAAGGCCGTCATTTAGGTGTCAGACACGTGTCTGACACCTACTGACCCCATCGGCCCAAATGAAGGATCACACATGGCAAACATTGAGATCAATGGAAAGAAAATAGAAGTCGAATTAGGATCGATGATTATCGAAGCTGCAGACACAGCCGATATTTGGATCCCACGTTTTTGCTATCATAAGAAATTATCCATTGCTGCAAATTGTCGAATGTGTTTAGTGGAAGTTGAACGATCTCCAAAACCCTTGCCCGCTTGCGCAACCCCCGTCAGTGATGGAATGAAAATTTGGACTCGATCTCCCAAAGCCATTCAAGCTCAAAAAGCTGTCATGGAATTTTTGCTGATTAATCATCCCTTGGATTGTCCCATTTGTGATCAAGGAGGAGAATGCGAATTACAGGATCTTTCCATGGGTTATGGAAAGGATGCTTCTCAGTACACGTTGGGTAAACGCAGTATTAAAGATAAGGATATTGGACCTCTTATCGCTACTGACATGACCCGCTGCATTCAATGTACGCGTTGCGTTCGTTTTGGCAGCGAAATCGCCGGCCTTCGTGAATTGGGAGCCACCGGGCGGGGTGAGCATATGGAAATTGGCACCTTTATTGAACGATCAGTGGAATCAGAAGTGTCTGGCAATATTATCGATCTTTGCCCTGTAGGTGCCTTAACCTCTAAACCTTACCGCTTTAAAGCTCGGGGATTTGAATTAACTCAAAAAGCCAGCCTTGCTCCTCATGATTGTGTGGGTTCAAACATTTATATTCATACTCGTCGCAACGAGGTAATGCGAGTTGTGCCACGACCCAATGAAAGTATTAACGAAATTTGGTTGTCGGATCGGGATAGATTTAGTTACGAAGCATTGGAATGTGATCGTTTAACAGAGCCCAAAATCAAGGAAAAGGGGGTTTGGAAAACGGTGGGCTGGGAGGAAGCCCTGGAAGCTAGTGCAAAGGGATTATTGAAACACGTGGGTGGGCACGAGGACCAGATGCACCGGCATGGGGATCAGATGCGCCGGCACGGGGAACGGATGCGCCAGGGTGACCAGATGCACCGGCAGGGAGACCGGCCCCTACAGTCATTAATTGGAGCCTTAGCCTCGCCCAATTCAACCACGGAAGAATTTTATTTATTGCAAAAATTACTTCGTGGGTTAGGATCTAATAATATTGATCATCGTTTGCGTCAATTGGATTTTCGTGAACAAGATAAAATGCCGACCTTTCCACATGCGGGACTCTCCATTGCTGAGCTAGAAACAAAATCAGCCATATTCTTAATTGGTTCCGATATTCGAGCTGAGCAACCTATTTTAGGATTGAAGTTACGAAAAGCAGCCGGAGCTGGGGGTAAAATTTTTATCATTAATCCTGTGGATTTTCCTCTGCATTTTGATGTTGCTCAGAAAATTATTGTGGAAGGTGGGGACTTATGCAATCGTTTAGCAAGTATTGCAAAAGCGTTATTAAATAGAGTCATCCCTTTGATCGCGGGGATCCAGGAACAAGGAAAGAATCCAAAAGAAACGAGCTCCTCGCATGAAAAACAAGAATGGTTGCAATGGTTAGAGAAAGTCCCTGTCACGCCGTTAGCAAATCAATTTGCGAAAGAATTATTGCAAACGTCCAATGCAGCGGTATTGGTGGGAACGTTAGGATTACATCATCCCGATGCTTCATGTTTAATGGCGTTAGCACAATTTATCAGTGAATGCATTGGTGGCTCATTCGGTGTCCTGACCGACGGTGCTAATGCCGCTGGAGGTTGGGTAGCGGGTGCAGTGCCTCATCGTTTGCCAGGAGGCGAGGCGTTAATCAATCCTGGATTGAATACGTTGGAAATGTGCCGAACGCCTTTGCAAAGTATGATTTTAGTGAATATAGAACCTGATTTAGATTGTGCGAATGGTGCAGTATTACAGCAACAATTAAAAACCATGCCTTGTGTCATCGCCTTAACACCCTTTGAAAGTGCCTCTTTAAATGAAGTTGCCGATATTCTTTTACCGATTTGCCCTTTTTCTGAAAATTCAGGATCTTTGATAAATGCTGAGGGAATTTGGCAATCTTTCCAGGCAGTCGTCGAGCCGTTGAGCGCAGCACGTCCGGCTTGGAAGGTTTTGCGCGTGTTGGGTAATTTATGCAATATAAAAGACTTTGATTATGTTTCTCGAGAAGAAGTTTTGTTTGAACTCAGAACTTCATTGAAACAGGGGTTTTCGCCTGAACCTTGGAGCGTTGGGATCCCGGAAGACATTGGAACTGGATTGCAATCGGAGCTTCAGAATCACAACGACAGAAACGATACCCTGCGCATTGCCTTAGTTCCAAGTTATTCTTCAGATAATCTTCTACGTCGATCCAAACCGTTACAAATGATGCAAGGATCAATGGCCACCGTACGTTTAAATTCAGCTTTAGCACAAAAGCTTGGAATTTTATCGGGGGGCACTGTGCGGGTTAAAGTAAAAGAGGCGATGGTAAAGCTTCCTGTAATGATTGATGAACATGTGCCAGATCGAACAGTGATCATCCCCATGGGAATTCCAGAAACGGTGGCGTTGGGAGCTCCTTACGAAACGGTGGAGATCCAACGTGTTTAATGAAATCCAACCTATTCGACGAGTTCCAATATGATTGATGCAATTATTTCATTTGCAATTCTGATTATTAAAATTTTGGCTATTTTATTGCCCTTAATGTTTGCGGTGGCCTATCTGATGTTCGCTGAACGCAAAATTATTGGATACATTCAAAATCGAATTGGACCCAATCGAGTTGGACCGTATGGATTATTGCAACCCATTGCCGATGTTTTGAAATTATTTTTAAAAGAAATTATTGTTCCAAATCGAGCCAATCGATATTTGTTTATTTTAGCACCCATATTAACATTGGCACCGGCTTTGGCTGCCTGGGCCGTCATTCCCTTCGATACGGGAATTGTCATTGCAAATTTAAATGTGGGACTCTTATTTTTATTTGCCATGACCTCGCTTGCGGTGTATGGCATTATTATCGGGGGATGGTCTTCAAATTCAAAATATGCGTTCTTAGGCAGCCTGCGATCGGCTGCTCAAATTGTTTCCTATGAAATTCCCATGGGTTTTGCATTGGTTGGCGTTTTAATGGCCGCGGGCAGCATGAATTTATCGGATATTGTGTTAGCTCAAAAGGGTGGGATCTGGCATTGGTATTGGCTGCCATTATTACCTTTGTTTGTTGTCTATTGGATTTCAGCGGTGGCTGAAACCAATCGAGCTCCGTTTGATGTGGCGGAAGGTGAATCAGAAATTGTGGCTGGGTTTCATGTCGAATACGCGGGGATCACCTTTGCGCTGTTTTTTTTATCTGAATACGCCAATATGATATTAGTTTCTGCTTTGGCAACCATCATGTTTTTGGGGGGATGGTTATCCCCATTCCAAGCGATACCGACATTAGAGCAGTGGTTTGACTGGGTTCCAGGCTTTATTTGGTTTTTTGCAAAAATGTCGTTTTTGGTTTTTCTTTTCCTATGGATTAGAGCAACGTTTCCTCGTTTTCGTTATGATCAAATCATGCGTTTAGGATGGAAGGTGTTTATTCCCATCACCTTAGTTTGGATCACGGTAATTGGAGTTGCAGTGTATGCAAAAGTCCCACCCTGGTTTGGGTAAAGTAACTTTTTTTGATTCTTTGGCTCGATTTATAAAATCATTCTTGTTGTGGGAGCTGATGCTTGGTCTTATCTTAACGGGTAAGAACTTATTTGCTCGAAAAATCACAGTTCAATATCCTGAAGAAGAAACCCCTCGTTCTCCCCGTTTCCGTGGAATTCACGCACTAAGGCGTTACGCCAATGGCGAGGAGCGGTGCATTGCGTGCAAGTTATGTGAATCGGTGTGCCCTGCGTTGGCCATCACCATTGAAGCAGAACCTAAAAGTGATGGCAGCCGGCGGACAACCTTGTATGAAATTGATCTTTTCAAATGTATCTATTGTGGTTTTTGCGAAGAATCTTGTCCTGTCGATGCCATCGTAGAAACAGGACGTTCTGATTATCATTTTGAAAAACGAGGTGAAAATATTTTAACTAAGCAAAAATTATTGGCTTTAGGGGATCTTTATGAAAAAGAAATTGCCCATGATCGAATGGTGGATGCAAGGTATCGTTAGTGGAAGGATGTATTAAATGACAACAGCTCAAATACTCTTTTACGCTTTTTCAGCATTGGCTATCTTAAGCGCGAGTCAAGTGATTTTATCTAAAAATCCCGTGCGTGCCGTTTTATATTTGGTCTTAACCTTCTTTATCATGGGCGGAGTGTGGTTATTACTGGAAGCTGAATTTTTAGCCATCACCTTGGTTTTGGTTTATGTAGGCGCGGTCATGGTTTTATTTTTATTTGTGGTCATGATGTTGGATGTGGATCTTGCGACGGTGCGGTCGGGGTTTACTCGATATTTGCCATTGGGTCTATGTGTTTCCGTTTTGGTAGTGGTGGGATTGGTATACGCGGTTTCTCAAGGGCAATTTGGATTGGAACACTTTAAAACACCCGAACCGCTTCCGGCATCCTATTCTGGGGTTAAACATCTGGGTGAATTGCTATACACGCAGTATTTATACCCTTTCGAATTGGCGGGAATATTATTACTGGTGGCCATTATTGCGGCCATCAGTTTAACCTTTCGAGGGAGCAGAGGGAGCAAAGCACCCGCTCCTGACAAGCAAATTCAAGTAAGCAAAAAAGATCGACTACGGATGGTGAAGGATATGGGAACAAGTACAGACTTGACCTCAGGAGATTCGCTATGATTGCATTATCAGATTATCTTATCGTTTCTGCCATATTATTTGGAATTGGGGTGGCCGGGATTTTTATTAATCGTAAAAACGTTATTTTGCTCTTGATGTGTATCGAAATTATGCTCTTGGCAGTCAATACCAACTTCATCGCTTTTTCTCGATATTTAAACGATTCTGCGGGGCAAATGTTTGTTTTTTTTATTCTAACCGTTGCCGCGGCTGAATCGGCCATCGGGTTGGGGATTTTGGTGGTGATGTTTCGACGTCTTAGAACCATCAATGTGGAAGAATTGGATATTTTGAAAGGGTAGAAGAAGGGTAGGGGAATGGAAAATAGCATTGAACCTTTAAAAGCCATCTGCATTGCGATTATTGGATTACCATTACTTGCCGCGATTATCACGGGTTTATTCAATAAACGACTTTCCAAAACCTTAGCGCATCGATTCACTATTTCTGCGGTTGGGATCTCTTTTTTCCTTTCTTGTTATCTGTTTAAGACCTTGGCCTTTGATAATCATGCACCATTAAACACAACCCTTTATACGTGGGGGAGCGTTGGAACCTTGCATTTTCAATTGGGATTTTTACTGGATAGGCTGTCGGCCTTGATGATGATGGTGGTGAGTTTTGTTTCATGGATGGTCCATATTTATACCATTGGCTACATGAAAGAAGATTCAGGGTATCAACGATTTTTTAGCTACATTGCTTTATTTACCTTTAGTATGCTGATGTTAGTGAGTGCCAATAATTTTCTTCAATTGTTTTTTGGGTGGGAAGCGGTTGGGTTAATGTCCTACTTATTAATCGGATTTTGGTTTCAAAGAGAAAGTGCAATTTGTGCAAATTTGAAAGCATTTCTTATCAATCGCATTGGAGATTTTGGTTTTATATTGGGGATTGCTGCCGTATTTTATTATTTTGGAACCTTGGATTATGAAAATGTTTTTGCTAAAGTACCCGAATTAAACAACCAAAACCCGATCCTATCCATTGCGGGTTATGAGGTTTCTGGGATTACATTAATTTGTGTTTGTCTATTTATGGGAGCGATGGGAAAATCGGCACAAATTCCCTTGCATGTTTGGCTGCCAGATTCTATGGAAGGTCCAACGCCTATCTCTGCCTTAATTCATGCAGCGACCATGGTTACCGCAGGGGTATTTATGCTGGCGCGATTGTCTCCGATTTACGAGTATTCAGAAACCGCTTTGAATTTGGTGTTATTAATAGGCACCTTGACCTGCGTCCTTATGGGACTTTTGGGCATTGTTCAAAGTGATATTAAACGAATTATTGCCTATTCTACCTTGTCTCAATTGGGATATATGATGACGGCCATGGGGGTCTCTGCGTATTCCGTGGGGATTTTCCATCTAATGACGCATGCCTTCTTTAAGGCCTTATTATTTTTGGGGGCAGGTTCCGTCATTGTCGCACTTCATCATGAACAGAATATTTGGAAAATGGGCGGCTTAAGAAAATATCTACCCATAACGTATTGGACCATGTTAATAGGAAGTTTGGCCATGGTGGGTGTTCCATTTTTTTCTGGATTCTATTCCAAAGATTTAATCATTGAAGCGGTGCATTTTTCTGAATTACCCGGTGCAACTTTTGCATATTGGGGAGTGTTGGGATCCGTGTTTGTGACGGCGTTATATACCTTTAGATTATTTTTTGTTGTGTTTCATACCCAGGAAAGAATGGATTTGCGACATCCTATCCGTGAACCTGTTTGGGTGATAACACTTCCTCTCATCGTGTTAGCGATCCCTTCCATTGTGGCTGGAGCCATTTTTGTCAAACCCTTGTTGGATGGATTTTTTGGAAATTCTATTTCAATCCATCCCATTCATGTAAGTCTCGCAAGGTTACATGATGAATTTCATGGATTATGGGCAATGGGACTCCATGGTTTTTTACAATGGCCATTTTGGTTGGCTTTAGCAGGATTTTTTACAGCCTTGATTGCCTATGTGTGGTACCCAAACCTTCCCAAATTTTTCCAAAAGCATCTATTGATTTTCTATTTTGCCTTAAAACAAAAATATGGATTTGATGCTTTATACGATTTTATCGCAAAAATAGGCGCCCAAGGGCTAGGTTTATTGTTTTGGCGCCTGGGGGATCAATGGGTTATCGATGGTGTTGCAGTGAATGGAACAGCCCATACGGTGGGGCGTTTAGCAAAAGGCTTGCGTAAGTTACAATCTGGCTATTTATATCATTATGCGTTTGCTATGATCACCGGCTTTCTTTTGTTGTTGGTATGGTTAGTGTTGTAAGGTTAAATAAAAGGTAATGAATAAGGAAATCGAATGAACTTTCCAGTATTAAGCCTGCTTATTTGGTTCCCAATTCTGGGCGGATCATTTCTGCTTGCGTTAACACGCGAAAAATATATTCCATTGGTAAGAAACATTGCCTTAGCGGTTACAATTATCACATTAGCCTTAAGCTTCGCACTTATTAAAGGGTTTGAATCCCATTCTTTTGAAATGCAATGGACAGAACAAATTCCATGGATCCCATCGCTTGGTATTGAGTATGCCTTAGGCATTGATGGTTTTTCATTACCCCTCATTGTGCTTAACTGTTTTATGACCTTGATTGTGGTAATTGCGAGCTCAAAATCTGTCAAAACACGGGTGGCCAAATATTTAGCGGCTTTTTTAATTATGGAGGGTCTTATTACCGGAGCTTTAGCGGCATTGGATGCCATTTTGTTTTATATCTTTTGGGAAGGCATGTTGATTCCGATGTTTTTAATTATTGGCATTTGGGGTTCAACTAACCGAATGTATGCGACCATTAAATTTTTCTTATTCACTTTCCTAGGCTCCGTATTATTATTAATTTCTTTACTGTATTTACACATTAAAGCTCAAAGTATGGGAATTCCCCTCAATGAAACGTTTAGTATTTTAATTTTTCAATTGTTACCTTTGGATCTTGAAACTCAAAAATGGTTGTTTATTGCCTTTTTCTTAGCGTTTGCAGTCAAGGTCCCAATGTGGCCGATCCATACCTGGTTACCGGATGCTCACGTTGAAGCGCCCACGGGAGGATCGGTCGTTCTTGCTGCAGTATTATTGAAAATGGGGGGATACGGTTTTTTACGTTTTTTACTCCCGATATTGCCTGATGCCAGTAAAGGGTTTGCCTTGGGCGTCAGTGTACTTTCATTAATTGCAATTGCTTATATTGGATTTGTGGCGATTGTGCAAAAAGATATGAAAAAACTCATTGCCTATTCTTCGATTTCTCACATGGGATTTGTAACCCTGGGGTGCTTTCTTGTCTTTGCCATACTGTCACACACGTCCGATACCACCGGGGCTGTCTTAGGAATTGAAGGGGCCATGGTGCAAATGATATCCCATGGATTTGTTTCAGCCGCACTCTTCTTGTGCGTAGGCGTGTTATACGATCGCATGCATACTCGGTTAATTAAGGATTTTGGAGGCGTGGTCAATACCATGCCGATATTTGCCTCTTTCTTTATGTTGTTTGCCATGGCCAATGTGGGCTTGCCCGGCACCTCTGGTTTTGTGGGGGAATTTTTAGTGATTTTATCCGCGTTTAAAGCGCAGTTTTGGATTGCAGCGGTTGCGGCCAGTATCCTGGTTTTAGGCGCAGGGTATACTCTATGGATGTATAAACGTGTTGTGTTCGGAACGGTGCAACACCAAGATGTAGGAATGTTAAGCGATTTAACGAGAAGCGAAATATCGTTTTTCACTTTGTTAGCCATTAGCATTTTGGCGTTAGGCGTGTGGCCTGCGCCATTGCTTGATTTGATGGAAGCCAGCTCCACACATTTGATAGAACATGTTTTGAGATCGAAAATGTAGTGGCCGGTCCCTGTGCCGGCCAAAGGAGAGGAAGGGGCCCCATCGCCTAACAAGTAACGACCTGGCCCCATGGCCACCATGGCCCCCACAAAAAGGAACCAAACCGATGATCATATCGATGGATGATTTAATTTATATTGCACCTGAAATAACAGTGGCATTTTTTGCCTGTCTTATTCTTGTTTTGGAACGATCCTTATCGGATCTTTCAAAATCCGTTCCCAGCGTACGATGGATTTCCTATATCCTGTGTCAACTTTCATTATTAATCGCTCTTTTTTTCACTTTAAGACTTATAAATTTACCTAATAAAGAATTGTTTAATAATACGTTTATAATGGATAAAGTTGGCAATGCCATCAAAATAATTCTTTATTTGTACGGCCTTATCGCTTTTACCTATGCTCGAAAATACGTATGGGAACGTCATATTTATGCGGGAGAATATTTTGTCTTATGCTTGTTTTCTATCCTTGGAATGATGGTGCTGGTGTCTGCTAGAAGTTTTTTGACTTTATATTTAGGGTTAGAACTTTTTGCACTGCCTCTCTATGCATTAATTGCAATGTCCACTAAGGAAGAAAAAAGAGCTCCTGAAGCTGCCATGAAATATTTTGTGATGGGGGCCATTGCTTCAGGAATGTTGTTGTATGGAATTTCATTGTTGTATGGAGCGACGGGCAGCATTGAAATTGCTTCAGTAGCCAAGGCATTGTCTTCGCAAGCGGCTTTAGAAACGACACATGTTTCTCAAACGGCTCAAACGAGTCATGCTAGTCAAACAGCTCAAACTGTTCTATCCATGACCCATCCCAGCATGCCTGTATTGTTAGGCATTGTCTTTGTCATTATTGGCTTGGCTTTTAAATTTGGGGCCGTTCCGTTTCATATGTGGGTGCCGGATATTTATCAGGGCTCTATGACGTCCGTAACTCTATTTATTGGGTCGCTACCAAAATTAGCAGCTTTTGGAATGGCCATTCGTTTGTTGCTGGATTCGTTTTCATCCTTGTATCTTGAATGGCAACAGCTTCTGGTGTTGATGTCTATTTTATCGCTTGCCATTGGAAACATTGTTGCCATCGCTCAAACTAATCTAAAACGAATGTTGGCCTATTCTACTATTGGGCATGTGGGCTATATGTTATTGGGATTATTGGCAGGTCCCGAAGCGGGATATTCTGCTGCCTTTGCTTACGTAATTATTTATGCCTTAATGGCATTGGGTGCCTTCGGTGTTATTATTGCACTGAGTCATGAAGGTTTTGAAGCTGAAAATATCGCCGATTTCCAAGGTTTGGGCAGCTCCCAACCCTGGGTTGCTTTTTTATTATTGTTGGTACTCTTTTCACTTGCAGGCATTCCACCCACCCTTGGTTTTTACGCAAAATTCTTGGTGTTGGATGCTTTAGTACAAGCAGGGTATATTTGGCTTGCGGCCGTGGCCGTTCTATTTTCTGTTATTGGCGCCTATTATTATCTTCGTGTGATTCGCGTCATGTTTTTTGAAATCCCGCATGAACATCATCCTCATTGGCAACAGGTTTCAGGAACAAATCTGGCGTTTTTGTCTTGCAATGGATTATTGATGCTTGCGCTTGGAATTTATCCTACCCCCATTATTAATTATTGTTTGAGTGTGTGGGGTTGATGGGGACTTTTTATTGATGAGGACTCTTTAATAGTAAAATAGTAATTCAGTGTAGCTGCACCGAATCCGAACGAACAAGAAACAAACAAAATAGTCTAATTATTAATTGTAAATGGTCATTTTTTTAAATTTAGAGGCTAGTATGCCAGAAACTCCATCCGAAAAAGCAATCCGAATACGACGATATAGTGATCTTTTTAGACACTCTAACTATTATCCTGCAACTACTAATGAAGAACAAATCTTGGTGGAAAGAAAGCTTAAAGAAGGTGGGAATAAGTGTTTTGTTATCACAGATGGAAGAGATAGTAATATTGGTCCAGATACTTGGAAAAAGTCCGAATGTTTTGCCTGCCTCTATGTTAAAGAAAAGCAAACTATTGGGGAAGACAAAATAAAACGTTATGATATTTTTTATAATGATAAAGGACAACTGTTTATATATTACAAAAAATTGATTTATGGTCCATATAACAACCTTGATCGTCTGTTACAAAAGTGGGCAGAAAAAAGTTTGGCGGGGTTTAAAGAAGGGCGAATAGATTTAAAGAATGGGATTAGAACTCAACAAAAGAACAGAGATAAAAGTCAAGAGGATATTGAACAATTATTTAATGAGCTCGAATATAAACGTGCTATCGCAAAAGGGGAACATAAACTGGCTGCTGAAATAAAAGCAAAAATGGAACAGGTTCCTCGAGCAGAGTCCCCAAAATCATCATCATTGTCTTCTTCTCTCAGCGCATCCTATTCTGCGTCCCCGCCCCCCAGCCCCTCTCAAGCTCGGCATTTTCAAGCTTCTTCAATTCAGCAAGATTTTGATCGTCCTCCTCCGTTTGAGAAAGAAGGATCAGGGGCTGCTGCCATGCCGATGAATGAACAGCCCGGTAGCCGTTCGGAATCGCCTCCACCTTATGTTGAGGATCCAAGTGTTGTTGCTCGACTGAAAGCGGGGGTTGCAGCAGATCAAATTCCTGTAAGTAGTGAGCACGAACCCCCTCTGCCACCTCCACCCTTTGACGCTCCAGATGTCAAGACAGCTGTTGATGCACAAATGTCTGGTCAAGGGCAAAGCGTTCCTCCTCCGATGGAGGATGCCTTCGGTTCAAAAACTGCAGATAAATTTCTAGGTTTTGCTCAAGGATCTCAGGCAAAACCCTATAACTTAGATCAACATTACAAATCGCTTTTACCTTCGATTTTCCAAAACCCCTACTATCATCCTGGGATTACGGTAGATGAAAGAGCAGCACTGAGAGCAGTGCTCGATGAGGATCGAATGCCGGTTGGCAGCTTTATTTTTACAGAAAGAAGAGAAAGGCGATATGAGGCTGTCCCTGAATGGACCAAACCCGAAGCCCTAGGTGTTCTTGTTGTCAAAAAGGGTGAGGGATTTGAAGATTATGAGCTTTCTTGCAATGAAAGGGGTGTATACGCTTCTGCCTTAGACGTACGGTATGGTCCTTACAACAATATCAATCTTTTAATCGAAGGCATGGCTAAAGCGGGCGTATTAAAAGTCGATTCAGGGATCCCAGGACCTCTAGCCTTTAAGCACTTAACTGTTGATCAATATCTGGATGAAGTAAATAAAAGAGAAAATCAAAAAAGACCCAAGCCTAGTTAATATTAACTAATTGTATGCAATGGCTGCTTTTGTCCATGACAAGAAGTTTGTAAACGCTTAAAAAACATTCTATTAGGCTAGTTAATAACTATAAGTGGGTTTAACTTGACATACTACGTGAATATTCATATATCCAACCTTTTATTCAAATATTGCGGCTTACACTTGCATTCTGTAATAAATTTAGGTAAGCTATGTGAACTTTATCGCGGGGTGGAGCAGTCTGGCAGCTCGTCGGGCTCATAACCCGAAGGTCGTAGGTTCAAATCCTACCCCCGCTACCAGAATTAATTAATAAGGAGCCCCGTCAGGGGCTTTTTATTGATTGGAGTTTTAGGAAAGTGGGCTATAGGCCCATTTTTTGTTTGAAGCATGGCTTACGCTCTGTTGTAGGTGGTTGTTCGGTGCAAAGGCATTTTGAACTTGAAAAGATAGTGTTGCCGATAGTAACCGGTCTGGGTTACGACTTTGTGGGTTTGCAACAGTTTTCTCAAGGAAAGCATTCGGCTATTCGCTTGTACATTGATAAGCCAGGCGGAGTGACGATTGATGACTGTGCCGAAGTCAGTCGGCATGTGGATGCAGCATTGGAAGTGGAAACTCCTTATAAAGAGTTTATGTTGGAGGTATCGTCACCAGGATTGGATAGGTTGTTGTTTACTCCCGCTCAGTATCGGGAGTTTGTGGGTAAAGAGGTTTCAATACGTTTGCGAGTCCCCGTTGCCGGGAAGCGTAATTTTAAAGGAATATTGCGAGAAGTGCGGATGGACGCGGTGGGTATTGAAGTTAATGATGAGACTGTGATGCTTTCATTCACGGATATTATCGAGGCTCGGCTGGTACCGATTTGGTAAGGCCTGTAGAGTAAATGGGGCTTGAATATGAGCAAAGAAATTCCATTGAAGCTAATGGTAAGTGCCGTCTCAAACGAGAAGGGCGTTTCTGAAGAAGTCGTTTTTCAAGCGATTGAAGCAGCGCTGGTGACTGCGACCAAGAAAAAGTTTGGTGCAGACATCGATGTTCGAGTCGCCATTGATCGTAAAACGGGTCAATACGAAACTTTTCGTTTTTGGACCGTTGTTCCCGATCCTACCTCGGAATCGGAATCGGAATCGGAATTGGAATCGAAATCGGATCAAGAACTGATTGAATTTTTCCCACAAAAACAAATCGCGTTGAGCGAAGCTTTAAAACGTTCTGCCAGCATTAAGGTGGGGGATATTATTGAAGAACCCATGGAATCCGTTGAGTTTGGACGGATTGGCGCGCAAACCGCTAAGCAAGTCATTTTGAAAAAAGTACGGGAAGCCGAATTTGAAAATATTGCGGATGAATATCGAAAGAAGAAAGGCCAACTCGTCACGGGAGTTGTGAAGAAAACAACCCGAGAAATTGTGATTTTAGATTTAGGCGGAAATGCAGAAGGAATTTTACGTCGCGAAGACATGTTGCCACGTGAAGCCGTTCGACCAGGCGATCGAATTCGTACCTACCTACTTGATGTTATTACGGAAGCGAAAGGGCCTCAATTGCTGTTGAGCCGTACCTGCAATGAAATGTTGATTGAATTATTTAAGATTGAAGTCCCAGAGGTGGGTGAAGGCATTATTGAAATTAAAAGTGTCGCACGCGATCCTGGCATTCGAGCCAAAATTGCAGTAAAAACCAACGATGGTCGAATTGATCCTGTGGGCGCTTGCGTTGGGATTCGCGGTGCACGAGTTCAGGCAGTTTCAAATGAATTGGGCGGAGAACGCGTCGATATTATTTTGTGGGACGATACCCCTGCGCAGTTAGTAATGAATGCAATGGCTCCCGCAGAAATCATTTCAATTGTGGTGGATGAAGATGCTCATACCATGGACGTGGCTGTTTCAGAAGAACATTTATCTCAAGCCATTGGTCGAAATGGCCAAAATGTTCGGCTGGCAAGCCTTTTAACGGGCTGGGAATTAAATGTTATTACTGAAAAGGAAGCAACAGAGCGTACGAGTCAGGAACAATCAAAAATCGTGACTATCTTCACTGATCAATTACAGGTGGATGAAGAAGTGGCGAATGTCTTGATTGAAGAAGGCTTTACAAGTTTAGAAGAAATTGCCTACGTTCCGATCCAAGAATTATTGAATATTGAAGGGTTTGATGAAGAAATCGTGAATGAATTGCGTGAACGCGCTAAGAATATCTTATTAACTCAGGCGATTGCAACGGAAGAGAAATTAAATGAAAAACAGCCTGATCCAGATTTGCTAACGCTGGAAGGTATGGATAAAGAACTTGCTTCGAGGTTGGTTAATATTGGTATTATGACTCGAGATGATCTTGCAGAACAATCTGTGGATGAACTTAAAATTATTCCGGAATTAACCGAGGAAAAAGCAGCCAAATTAATTATGGCCGCGCGTGCCCATTGGTTTGTATAATTTGTAGGGTCGGTTTTTATTCCGACCCATGTAGGGGTCGGCCCCCGTGCCGACCCAGAAATTGGAGGACAGTCCATGACGACGACAGGTGAGACCGTTGAACAATTTGCTGAATCCGTCGGCATTGCCTGTGATCTATTAATATCACAACTCCAAAAGGCCGGAATTAAAATATCCAAGGCTAAGGATAAAGTGTCGCCTGAACAAAAACAAACGTTTTTAGAGTTCTTAAAACGCGAACGCGAACAGCTGGCTGCAACAAAGACCGAACCCAAAAAAATCACATTAAGACGTAAAAGCGTAAGCGAAATAAAAGTTCAACGATCCTCTGGTAAGAAAGGGACCGTCAGTGTTGTTAGCAAAAAACGACACGTGTATGTAAAACGTGATCCTAATTTACCTGCGGAAGAACAACCCTTAGTTGAAGTAGAACCTGGATTTGAATCGAAAACTGCACAAGAAAAAGTTGAATCTCAAGCAGGTGCAGTGGCCAAAGAAAGTAAAGAAGCACAAGAAACCATTGCAGAAAGTTCGGCAACCCTCGATAAATCCTCTGAGGTGGTGAAAGAAGCACCTTCGGAAGAAATGGTTGAACAAGTCACCCCCTCCATCCCTGCTGTTAAACCCGCAGGCCGGCATGGAGATCGCCCCGCAACAGCTGAAGAGAAAGCATCTTCAAAATACAAAGGTCGTGGTCGAGATTTAATCGATGAAGAAGAGAGCAGCAGTCGAGGACGAAATAAACCCAAAGGACGTGGGGATACTAAAGATTGGCGCAAGGTAAAAGATTTACCTAAAGGTGGTGCGATAATTCCTGTCAATTTAGGTTTGCTGGATGAAGATGAGGATGAAGGCAGTGTTCTTGCAGCTCCATTAGCGCCCGTGGCACGACGTCCAAGAACTAAGCCAAAAGTTAAGGAATCACAAATATCGCCTAAACTGCGAAAAGATTTGCAAAAAAAACATGTGTTTGAAAAACCAGTGGGACCCGTAGTAAAAGAAGTGATTATTCCAGAGACTATAACGGTGGCTGATTTGGCCAATAAGATGTCGATAAAAGCGGCGGAAGTGATTAAAGTGCTGATGCAAATGGGCACAATGGCCACCATAAACCAGGTATTGGATCAATCGACGGCTGCGTTAGTCGTTGAAGAAATGAAACATACCACTGTTCTTGTCAAAGAAAGTGACGTGGAAGCATTTTTACATCAAGAGGAATCCAGTCTTGAACTTCGACCCAGACCCCCGGTGGTCACGGTGATGGGACATGTTGATCATGGTAAGACTTCACTTTTGGATTATATCCGTCGTACTCATGTGGCCGCGAAAGAAGCAGGTGGAATTACCCAACATATTGGTGCTTATCATGTCACCACCGATCGAGGGGTATTAACCTTTTTAGATACGCCGGGTCATGCTGCATTCACAGCAATGCGGGCGCGTGGAGTTCAATGCACCGACATCGTTGTGCTGGTTGTCGCGGCAGACGATGGTGTGATGCCACAAACCATTGAAGCCATTCAGCATGCGAAAGCGGCCAATGTTCCTATTATTGTCGCCGTCAATAAAATTGATAAAACCGATGCCGATCTTAAACGTGTGCAAAATGATTTATCTCAACACGGGATTTTGTCTGAGTCTTGGGGGGGAGATGTCATGTTTTGCCCAGTCTCTGCCAAAGTAGGCACTGGCATTGACGCGTTATTGGAAGGGATTTCCTTACTTGCTGAAATGTTGGAACTCAAAGCACCCATCAAGGGTCCTGCAAAAGGGGTGGTACTGGAAGCACGTTTAGATAAAGGTCGTGGACCCGTCGCCTCTGTGTTGGTTCAAAGTGGAACCTTGCATCAGGGGGATGTGATTTTAGCCGGTCAAGAATTTGGGCGTGTCCGAGTGATGATCAATGAAGTGGGCGAACAAGTTAAGGACGTTGGACCTTCAATGCCTGTTGAAGTGGTGGGTTTATCGGGAACCCCCTCTGCGGGAGATATGTTTATTATCGTTGCTGATGAGCGAAAAGCTCGAGAAATTGCATTGCATCGCCAAACCAAACACCGTGATGTTCGTATGCAACGTCAAGCCACCAATTTAGAAGGGTTATTCGATAGAATTCAGCAGGGTGAGGTTAAAACACTTAAAATTGTGCTTAAAGCTGATGTTCAAGGTTCCGTCGAGGCATTATCCGAAGCATTGGAAGCCTTATCCAGTGACGAAATCAAAGTAAAAATTATTTCTTCTGGTGTGGGGGGCATCAATGAATCGGATGTCACTTTGGCTATGGCCTCTGAGGCGTTATTAATCGGATTCAATGTTCGTGCAGACGCCACCGCAAGACGTTTGGCTGCCAATGAAGGCGTGGATCTTAATTATCACAGTATTATTTATGAAGTGGTTGATGAAGTAAAACGGGCTGTGAATGGATTACTCGGCCCCGAGTACAAAGAACGTATTTTAGGCTTGGCTGAAGTTCGGGATGTGTTCCGCTCGGCTAAAATTGGTGCAATCGCAGGGTGTATGGTGATTGAAGGCATCTTAAAACGTGGGCTTCCCATTCGAGTTCTGCGCAATAACGTTGTTATCTATCAAGGAGAATTGGAATCGTTACGACGATTCAAAGATGACGTCGCCGAGGTTAGAAATGGCATGGAATGTGGTATAGGCGTTAAAAATTACAATGATGTAAAAGTGGGCGATCAAATTGAAGTTTATGAAACAATTCAAGTGGTTCGATAACCTGTGATGCGACAAATTGTGATGCGATAAAGAAAGTAACAGAGAATAAATTATTAATCCTTGAAAGGCTAAATTGAATATGACACGTGTTAATAAGACTAAGGGCGATATCAATAAGACTAAGGGCAATGTCAATAGGCCCAAAGACAATGTCAATAGGCCCAAAGGCAATGTCAATAAGACTAAAGGCAATAAAAGCTCAAACAAAAGTTTTGACAGAATGGATCGAATTGCTGATCTTATGCATCGATCCATTGCAAAAATTTTGCGTGAAGAGTTTAAAGATCCCAGAATAGGATGGGTAACCATTGTCTCGGTGGAGGTCAGTCGAGATTTGGCTCATGCTAAGGTTTATGTGACCGTACTGGAAGAAGAAAAAGTAACGTTAACGCTTGAATTATTAAATAAGGCCTCAGGATTTTTTCGAAGCCACTTAGCGGATCTTATGCATTTGCGCATTGTGCCTAAACCTCATTTTATTTATGATGAATCTATTGTGCGTGGCACACGGATTTTATCTTTGTTGGATAACAGTAAAAATTCTGAAACGGAATAATAGGATAATTATGGCTTTTTCAACCCCATCTTCTGTACCTTCTGTATCTTCTGTAAAACAACCAAAAATTCCAAAGCGGAATCTTGATGGTATTTTAATTTTAGATAAGCCCACGGGCATTACGTCCAACGCAGCGCTGCAGATTGTTAAACGTTTGTTTCGAGCCCAAAAAGCAGGGCACAGTGGGAGTCTGGACCCCATTGCCAGTGGATTGCTGCCCATTTGTTTTGGAGAAGCCACCAAATTTTCACGTTTTTTGCTGGAATCGGATAAACATTATATTCTTACGGCCAAACTTGGGGTTAGGACCGACAGTGGCGATTGTGAAGGGAAAATAATCTCTGAACAGCCCGTGCCCTTATTATCGTTGCAGGAAATTGAACGAGCATTGGATAAATTTCGTGGAAATATTCAACAAATTCCATCCATGTATTCGGCACTTAAATATAATGGACAACCTTTGTATAAACTTGCGCGAGAAGGAATTACCGTTGAACGTGCTGCACGAGAAATTACAGTGTACAGTTTTTCGCTACTGTCGCATCAAGCAGATACCAATACTGATGCTCTCACTAATACCCTGACTCTGGAGGTGAAGGCAAGCAAAGGAACCTATGTTCGCACCTTGGTGGATGATCTGGGTGAGCTTCTAGGCTGTGGCGCTCATGTGACATCCCTTAGACGATTGGGCGCGGGGCCTTATACAGAGTCCCAAATGTTAAGTTTACCGATGATCGAGCTTTTGGCCTCCCAAGATAATATAAACGGATTGGACAACTGTCTTCTATCTTTGGACAGTTCAGTTTCAACGTATCCAAATTTAAAGCTATCAGAAGCAGCCGCCTTTTATCTTCGTCAGGGCCAACCCGTGATAGTTCCCTATGCCCCAACCTCAGGCTGGGTGCGGCTAACCCTTGGCAATGATCGATTTTTGGGGGTGGGTGAGATTCTGGATGATGGCAGGGTGGCGCCAAGGCGGTTGGTTGCTGCATGTTGATATTTCGATATAAATGATGATATTCATTCATCGTTTGCCCGGGCGGACAGAGGGGTCCGCCCCTACAGATTTTGGATTTCCTGATCTTGCCTGTCAAAAATGATATTTGTAGGGGCGGACCCCCAGTGTCCGCCTGTCTAAATAAAAAACGAAAATCTAGAGGTTTAATTACACAAGTAAATGATATATAATGCGCCTTCATTCTGCGTAGTTTAGACAGAAGAATTAGTTGTATGACTTAATTTGCCTTAAGGAGTTATCATGAAGTTAAGTGCCGAAGCCAAGGCTACGATTGTTGAGCAATTTCGACGTGCCGTGGGCGATACAGGATCCCCCGAAGTTCAGGTTGCATTACTCACCACGCGCATTGGCTTATTAACCGATCATTTGAAAACCCATAAAAAAGATTTTCATTCTCGTCGAGGATTAATCAGCATGGTCAATCGTCGTCGTAATTTATTGGCTTATTTGAAACGTGAAAATCCTGTTGCGTATGCACGTATTATTCAAGAATTAGGCTTAAGAGGTTAAGATTTAATAGGTTAATTTTTCAGATTAATGTATTGACCCTCCACAGATATTTTTAAAGAACATTCAAAGGACATTCACTCATGCCTGTAATCAAAAAATCAATCCGATACGGAGATCATACCCTTTCATTAGAAACAGGTTTAATTGCAAAACAAGCCTCTGCCTCGGTAGTGGTAAGTTTGGACGACACCTGTGTTTTGGTCACCGTGGTGGGTGAAAATAATCCTGATAAAGTCCAGGATTTTATACCATTACGAGTTGATTACCAAGAACGTTCTTATGCGGCTGGGAAAATTCCTGGGGGATTCTTCAAACGTGAAGGTCGTCCAAGTGAACGAGAAACGTTGATCTGTCGTTTAATTGATAGACCTTTAAGACCCTTGTTTCCTGAAGGGTTTGGTAACGAAGTACAGATTGTTGCGACTGTGTTGTCCTTAAATCCAGAAATAGAATCCGACATTCCCGCCATGATTGGCGCTTCTGCGGTGATGGCACTTTCTGGAATTCCGTTTAATGGTCCCATGGGAGCCGCGCGGGTGGGTTACATTAACGGACAATACTTATTAAATCCCACTCAACAACAATTGAAAGATTCGAAATTGGACTTGGTGGTGGCTGGAACTCATTCCTCCGTATTAATGGTGGAATCTGAAGCCATCGAATTACCGGAATCTGTGATGTTGTCCGCGGTTATGTTTGGTCATCAACACTATCAAAAAGTGATTGAGCTTATTCAAGAATTAGTGAAGGAAACTGGAAAAACCGCCTGGGATTGGACGGCACCTAAACACGATACAGAACTTTTAAATCAAATTAAAGCGGCCTGTGAATCCTCTCTTGTTTCTGCGTATCAAATTCAGGAAAAAACAGAACGTAAAGCTCGAAGACATGAAATTGAAAAAGAAATTCTGGAGAAATTTGCTAAATCCGAAGAAAGCGACGCCTCTCAAGAAAAAAAGGCAGGTGTTCAAAAAGCAGATGCTCAAACGATTCGAAAAATTATTATCCAATTGGAAAGCGATATTGTTCGTGGCCGTATTATTGCCGGTGAAAAACGCATTGATGGCCGATCGAACGATACTATCCGACCCATCTCCGTCCAAACTCATATCATTCCACGAACCCACGGTTCAGCCTTATTTACCCGAGGTGAAACTCAAGCCATTGTGGTGGTTACCTTGGGAACCGGGCGTGATGCACAAGTGATTGATAGTCCCTTGGGCGAATACAAAGAACCTTTTATGCTTCACTACAATTTCCCTCCCTACTCTGTAGGTGAAATTGGAATGGTGGGCAGTCCTAAACGCCGAGAAATTGGGCATGGAAATTTAGCCAAGCGAGCCATTCGCGCTGTGTTGCCAAAAGAATCCGATTTCCCCTATGTATTGCGTATTGTTTCTGAAATTACGGAATCCAATGGTTCAAGTTCTATGGCCACGGTGTGTGGAACCAGTCTTGCGTTGATGGATGCCGGTGTTCCTGCACGCGCTCCGGTGGCGGGAATTGCCATGGGACTCATTAAAGAAGGCGATAAATTTAAAGTATTGAGCGATATTTTAGGCGATGAAGATCACCTGGGCGATATGGATTTTAAAGTCGCCGGAACGGCCAGTGGTGTTACTGCATTACAAATGGATATTAAAATTGATGGTATCACTGAAGAAATTATGAAGGTTGCTTTGGATCAAGCTAAAACGGGCAGAATGCATATTTTAGGCATTATGAATCAAACCATGGCCGAACCCAATAAACAAATTTCGGAATTTGCTCCGCAAATTATATCGTTTAGAATTAATCCCGATAAAATCCGTGATGTGATTGGAAAAGGTGGGGTGACCATTCGTGCGCTTACGGAAGAAACCGGTGCCGTTATCGATATCCAAGACGATGGTACAGTGCAAGTGGCTGCGCAAGATAAATCCGTGGGTGATGAAGTTCGTCGTCGTATAGAGCTTATTACTGCGGAAGCTGAGATAGGCAAAGTGTATGAAGGTAAGGTGGTTCGATTGGCTGAATTTGGTGCTTTTGTTAACTTTTTACCCGGCAAAGATGGTTTAGTGCATATTTCCCAAATCAGTGAACGTCGCATCGAAAATGTTTCCGATGTGTTGCAAGAAGGCCAAACCGTTAAAGTGAAGGTCATTGAAATTGATCGCCAAGGTCGAATTCGTTTGAGTATGCGAGCGGTGGAAGCTGAATTTCAGACGTCGAATTATTAATATCGAATTATTAAAGGTTTTTACCAAGGAATAATTTAGCTTGCATAGACACTCATACAGGCTGTCGCTGCTGCACAACCCTCGCCTCCGGGTGGAGCGAAACCTTAAACCATCATTTGTGAGATGGCGGAACGTTAGCTAGAGCAACCGGGGCTCCTGCTGGGCTTGCTGTCGCCCCTGAACCTGCAAATTGATGCAATACCGCTGCGGGAGAAGCGGCAGGGCCCAGAGCTGCGGCTGCGGCGACAGGCTTTTCGGCAGGCTTATCACCCATCTGCCTCTGCAACAAAGCCATTAACATTTTGTTTTGTTCTTCCAATAATGCCAAACGTTTTTCTTGCGCTGATAAAGCAGTTTCGAGAGTCTTACACTGATCATTAACGGTTCTAAAGCCATTAATGAAAAATAAATGTAAATTAGCTCTTGTAATCCTAGGAACCATAGCCTCTGAATGATGCGATTGGTATTCACCGGCGGATAAAGGTCCTTCGGGTGCAAGAGATTCGAGCGGGGGACATCCAAACATTAAATTGTGATATAGACTGTAACGCAGGATAAAGGTATGGGAATCCGTTTCATCCATATCTAGGCTGTGTTCAACGGCCTCTTGATACAATTGATGTGCTGCTGCTTTTGCCTGTGTCGAGTTACCTTTATCACTTCTCGCTTTCTCGTCTGCGCTATATCCTTCGGCGAAAAGAGAGGCTTGTGTTTTCTTATCTGCGTCATCACTGCGATCAACTCGAAGGATAAGATCGGCTTGCGTGTTTAACATCATTGCAATTTTAGACTTACATTCCAAATATAAAGGTGAATTACAAAATAAAAATTTTGCCCCTATTTTGCACGCTCGGCTCGAGTCAAAAAGATTGCATATTTGTTTGTAAAATGTTACAGATTCACCCGTATTCCCTATCTCATCATATAGCCTTGCCAAAAGAAGAAGACAATTCAAACCTTGATGAAGCAACTTGTTAAAATTGTCATCGCATTCTGGTTTGCCTTCGTATCCCAAATCAATGTTGCTCTGTACCTTTAGCTCCAAATTAATAACAATTTTAGAAAAGTCAATTTTGCCTTGAATTTCCTCCAATTTTCTTCTAACCGTTACAATCCAATCTTCAATAGTTTTTTTGTAATCGTCTGAACTTCTACCCGCTTGAAAACAATTTTCTAATTGTTCAGCAAAACCATCATAATTTGCTGGAAATTCTGAGCAAGGAGGCGTCTCCAAATTTTCGAGATAATATTTAAACAGTTTAATTGCGCTTTGAATATGTTTTTTCTCTGCCAAAATTTTGAAAAAAAGTTGTTTGATTTCAGGCTGATCTATTCTTTTGACAAGATCAGCTATTTCATCGATAGCAGCGGCATTAACGGGGTGTTCAGTAAAAACTTTTTCTAAGGTTGATTTAATATACTCATCAGGAGTTAATAAAATAGTAATGTCTTTTAGACAATCTTTCGGTATGCACCCTTCTTTTTTTAGATAATTAACTAGACTTCGAGAAGCTTCAGGAACGTTACCGGAATATCTAGATATATTCAAATAAACTTCTCTTGCTCTATAATATTGTGATAATTGTGCTTTATTTCCAATATTAGCATTAAAAGCCTGCGCTGCTGAATTATCATGGCAACAGACACTAAAATAAGAAGTATAACGTTGAGATGAAGGCAATGTGTATAGGGTTTCTGGACAGATTACTTCAATCCTATCAATTGTTTTATGTCTTTTTGTTGGTTTTATCACAATCTTTATGAATGGTACTACTGGACCTAAGAAGCGTACTGGTTCTGCAGCTGCTGGAGCTACTGGTGCAGCAGCTGCAGCTGCAGCTGGAGCTACTGCTGCTGGTGCATATCCTCCTGCAGCTGGTGCCGGTGCTGCTGGACGAGGAAGAGCTGGATATTCTTCTCTCCAAAAGATCCATTCAGAATCATTTTTTCGTTCGGCATCAGAAGCAAGTGGGCCAGCATTCAATGCGCCTGCAGCGTCGGCGCTTGCTGCTGGATTATCAGCTCTGGCTTTCACATCTAAGCCTGCGGGGGCTGGTGCTGGTGCAGGTGTTGCCATTTGTTTTCTCCTGACTAGATAATAAATCTTATTTAAGCATTCAGTGTTCGTGTATTTCCTTGTTATAATTAGGAAATCCAGTTGCTTGTAGATTATCATTAATCTTATTTCTGTTCAACGAGGTTATCGGTTTTTTTGGCAGGATTGTGCCAAATTGTGCCAAAAAACCTTGCACAATTTGGCATAATTAAGGAATGAAAACAGTATCCTCATATACCCAAAGCTTGGAAATAATCGAAAACTTACATAAAATCAATAGGTTGTTTTCAGAATCCTATGCGCAGATCAGAACTTTCTCGTCTGAAGAACGGGAAGCAATCCATCGCTATGCCCGTATCAGTACCATTGGGGCTTTTAACTGTTACTCTTGAACTTACTTAAAATTGATCATACTATACCAAAATGCAGCCATTCCCGCTAAGACAAGAAGGATTCAATCATGACTTAGCTTGAAAATCATTGGAAATACTTACCATCACCACCTCCATGGTTGCTTAATAATTAAAATTTTATCCCTGAAATTGTCCCCACTCAACAAACTACTATCCATGCTCCAACAAAAACCCCTATGAAGTGTCAACTAATGCTTTTCCTTTTTGATAAGCTATCGCCTGATAGAGCTCTTCCCATGTATTAATAAAATAGAGGGTAAAGTAACCTCGCAATTTTTCCCAAAACCTTATTTTGGTTTTAGAAAAAACAAGAGCCGCTTGAAATAATTTACAACATAATTGCTGTATCTGATCAATAAGAAATGCTAGCATCATCTTCCACGTAGAACCATTAATCATGCTCTAAAAACCTTGCTCGATGCTCAGTTTATACAAAAATATGGTAAAGGCGCAGGAGTTCGATATCAATTGATATTTTGAGCTTACACTGGCTGGTGGCAGGAGATCCGGATTTCTACAGTGAGTTTGGACTACCGACGCCGGTCTACTGTTATATTTTTCAGTCTGACATAATCAGGCAAACCATTGATGTAGGGTGGGTAGGCCTCTCCCTGAATTAAGGGAAAAATATAATCCCTGCATTCTGCCGTAATTCCAAAACCATCATGGGTGATGAAATTTTTAGGCATTTTCTTTTCTTGATTGGCGACATCTTTAAGGGCGACTTCTCCAATGCTCCATCGATAGGGTGAAGAATTTTCTCGCACAATAATGGGCATGATTGCATTTTTGCCTTGAAGTGCGAATTCAATCGCCGCCTTGCCGAGCGCATAAGCTTGTTCGACATCCACTTTCGAAGCAATGTGTCGAGCAGAACGTTGCAAATAATCGGCGACGGCCCAATGGTATTTGTATCCTAATTTTTCTTTAACGATGTTCGCTATTTGCGGTGCAACGCCGCCCAATTGAGAATGTCCAAATGCATCTTTTAAACCACTTTCGGAAAGAAATTTGCCGTCTTTATTTTTTACTCCTTCAGAAACCACCATGGCGCAATAGCCATATTGTTCAACGCTTTCTTTAACGCGTTGACAAAACGCTTGTTCATCGAATGGAATTTCAGGGAACAAAATAATGTGTGGGGGATCGCCTGCTTTTTCTGAAGCTAGACCTGAAGCAGCCGCAATCCAACCGGCATGACGTCCCATCACTTCCAAGATAAATACCTTGGTAGATGAGCTGCTCATGGAGGCTACATCAAGGCCTGCTTCACGAATCGAGACCGCCACATATTTGGCCACCGATCCAAATCCAGGGCAGGAGTCGGTATAGGGTAAATCATTATCAATGGTTTTGGGGATCCCGATGCAGACAATAGGGTGTCCTAATTTTTCACTAAGTTGAGATACTTTATAGGCAGTATCTTGGGAATCTCCTCCACCATTGTAAAAAAAATAACCAATGTTATAGGTTTCAAATATTTTTATCAGTCGTTCGTATTCCGCTTTATTTTCTTCCAATCCTTTTAATTTATAACGACAGGATCCAAAGCAGCCCCCAGGGGTATGGTAAAGGGCGCGAATGGCCTCTGCGGATTCTAAGGACGTATCAATTAAGTCTTCTTTGAGTAGTCCCAGGATTCCGTCTTTGGCCGCAAATACTTTACCGATGGAGGGATGGCTGCGAGCAGTTTCAATGACTCCGCAGGCGGTGGCATTAATCACAGCGGTGACGCCCCCTGATTGGGCATATAATGCATTTTTGATATTATTACCGTTCTTGGTGGTCATTGTAGTCTCCTGGTATCGAACAATGGGGTCAGATCCAAACAAGCGACTTAGGGCCGGCACGGGGAGCGGCCCCTACAGCTTGTTTGGATCTGACCTCAAGAGGGCAAATTTATGAACGTTCACATTTTGGGCATTTGCGGCACTTTTATGGGAGGTGTTGCAATTTT
>Ga0207154_1002_pt1 | contig 52859 bp, 35 predicted proteins | sample Alteio_BWMinHeat_28_FD_153576 | JGI IMG/M metagenome (GOLD analysis project Ga0207154, IMG submission 153576) | Enriched cells from forest soil in Barre Woods Harvard Forest LTER site, Petersham, Massachusetts, United States -... | ecosystem: Environmental > Terrestrial > Soil > Temperate forest >... | reverse complement strand
AAAGAAGGCATGCTTGCTCGAGATTTTGAAATTTTAGGTAAGGTTGTTTTTTTTGATGTTGCAAATTTGGAGCTTGCCAATATCAATGTAAGCGGTTTTCTTGCGGTTCAGGATGTCGACCGGTTAAAGATTTCTGGGGAAGTTAATGTGGTGGGTTCTGTAGAATTGGCAGTTAACAAATTAGAGCCTATAAAAAATATTTTTGCTACTATCATTGAGGTGCATTTTAAAGGAAATCCTAATTTTGAATCACTGGCATTTTTGTATTCAAAGCATTTAACGCTAAATCTAAATGAGGGATTAGATATCACAACGCCATTGAGATTAACAGGTTCATTGCGCATTGCAATTCCCCCAAACACTCGCAAACCTCTTAATATTTTGGCTGATATTGTATTGGGAAGGATGGATTGGAATGTAAAGCAACCACAGTTGCAGCAAGCACAACAACAAATTCAACAGCAGCCCCAAGAGCAAGCTCAACCACCAGTCCAACATCAAAAACCACCAGAACCAGCAGCCGCAGATTTAATGATTGAGAATTATGGTGCAGAGATAAATATTGGCTCAGAAAAAATTCCCTTTATTAATGTCATTGCCAGTGGAAAAGTCAATATTTATACTTGGGCCTTTGATTTAATTCGAGGCAGAGTAGTGGGGGGTGATGGGATATCCATCTTTTCATTTGGTTCTAACCTAAGAGTTGGTCGAATGAAAAGCCCAAAAGCTTGTGGATTAGTGTCAGACGGAAAAACGTATTTATATACTGGAAAAAAAATAATATTTGAAGAGGCGGACAATTATAGTCGAGATGGTTTTCATTTTGAAGCCTCCGAGGAAGTGGATTGCATCGCAACGCAGGGAACAACCCCCGAAGCGACCCAAGTCGATGCTCCTATGTTTAAACTAAGACTTTTAACAGAATATTCAAAAGGCGGGCAAACGGTTCCCATTCCTCGTGGCAACGCACATGAGGCGAATAAAACGATACGAGAAAGTGAAAAAGCTGCCAGTGATCCCTCCTATTTGCATGTTGGAAAAGAATTAAAGATTTCAGGCGATATGGAGGTTTTGGGGAGTAAAATTCATTGTGGCAAACTGATAGGAGCTGCGCCAAAAGTAAGTCATTTCATTCCCTTTCAACGCTATACCAATAACTTTTTTTGTGGGCATGAAGATCCAGGGCGGTCGAGATGGTATAACAATCATAAATGCGATTTTGGCACTCCGATAGAGGGGGTGTTTAGTTCTAGCTCCGAATTGCGCGTGAAAAGTTCTGTTCTAGATTTAACGGGGATTGTTTTTGCTCCTTTTATAAATCTTGAGGGATTCAATAAGGGTAATATTGGTTTGGTCTCCGTTAATGTTGCCTTGCCTGCGCCTAAACCTTTTAAGCACATTATTGCTTTGGGTGAACACTTAGGAGCAAGTCCACGCTTTGATTTTGTTGGACCGGGATTTGGGGCACTCTTTCGTTCCGTTTTGCCACTGGGTTTGAAACGGGCTTACCCACCTGCGGTGATATTGAATGAAGATGGAAGACTTTCTTCTCTGAAGCTTAGTCAACAATCACTTGAACATTTAATGCCATATGAGATGCAGGCAGAAGTGTTGGTGAAAACATTGCTAAAAGAATTTGGTAAGGGCATTTTAGATGAAAAGACGGTTGAACCCGAACTTATTCTTTATAAGTTATTATTGAATGCCCAAACACTCCTGAAGCAGGTTGAAGGTATGGAAGAGGATGCTAGGCTGCTGTCAGCGGTGTGTGCTAATTTGAAAGAACCATTATTAGTATATAAAGAAGCGACATATAATCAACAAGTCATTTTGACCCCTTTTGTGATTTTTCCTTCCTCTTGGAATAATATCCGTTTAAGAGATTGGGCCGGAGGCTTATTTGCACTTGCCGATATTGAAGTGCAAGGAGCAAGTCGAGCGAGTTCTAGTTTGGTGATTACCGCGCATATCGAAGCGGGCGGTGGGGTACGATTTAGCAATATTGCAACCTTAACCCATCAAAAAAATACTTACACAGAAGAACGGGTTGTGGAGGACACTGTATCAGAAAGTTCTTGGTGTGGTCTCTCAAGTAGTGCAACCAGAACTTCAAAAGTAGTTAAGACGACTACCGCGCAACCCGGAAATACTCTGGTTGCAAAAGGAGTGAAATACGAATCCATTGGCAGGCTTAACTTAAACGGTATTGAAGCCAACATTGGGGAAGACGGGATTGAAGCCAAAAACTTGGGTGAAATTTCCGAAACAGGAATAGTAACTTCCAAAGTTAAGGAAAATAATGTTTATGCTGGCAATGATGGTTGTGAGATAGCGGCTCATCAAACCCTAGAAGAACATGCAGTTCATCGCTCTCAAGTCAGAAGTGTAGGGGCAGTTAATTTTCGAGCAGGAACAATACATTTTCGCTCATTAACATTGGAATCAGAACGAGAAATTAAATTAACTGCAGAACAACGCTTGAAACACGGGTGCATGGTGATTGAAGAAGAATTACCCATCGGGGTAGGTGTTTCCAGAATGTGTCATTCAATAACCACAGGAAGTACTAAAAAGGGAACAGGCGTTACTTTATTATCGAATGGCAACATTGAATGCATTTCTGGCGGCACCTTCCATGGGGTAGGTCCAAAAATCTTTGGCAGAAACGTGGTGATAAAAGCAAAAGAAACCTCTGTGATTGAACCGATGCGTTTCAAGGTCAGTTTAAGCACGCACATGGAGGGCATGGATGGATTTTCTGTTGTAGATAGAGATAGAAACGAACGGCATGAGGTGGGTTCTGCGGCAACCATCATAGCTCAAGAAAATCTTGAGATGTCCGTCACCCATGGCAACTTGATTTTAGTCGCGCCCGTATTTTTTGCAGGAGGGGAAATAAAATTAGAGACGCCAAATGGAGTCGTTCAACTGAAACCTGCTGTGTTTCATCATGACATTACAACCCATGAATTTTCATTAGGACTCAGCTTTTTGGGATCCAATGTGATTGAAGCGGCGATGAAGCGTGATTTTAGAGATGCGGCTCATCAATTATTAAGAGAATTTCCATTGCTTGCCAGCATTGAGGATCGACTTAAAGCCAGGGATACGGCGGATAAAGTGACTTCAAGCATGAAAACATTGTTTCATGCTTACAAAACCTATTTAGAATTTAGCAACGCCGAGAACTTTAAAGAGTTTTTAAAGGGTCAAATTAAGCCGAATGTAAAGCTTCGTTTTGGAACAGAATCTTCAGAGCAACGATGGACAGAAGTGGCCCTGCCCTGGCTGCAAGCCGATAAAATTATTATGACCGGGAAAAATGTCTCATGCATCGGTGCTCAAGGTAGTTGCCAAAAATTAAAAATACATGCGGAAAAGAATGTTGAATTGAGCGCAGCTCAACGTTCTTCAAGCATGAATTCCAGTGCAGCTGGCATGACGCTTGGCATCTATCCACTCAGTGCGGGCGTAGATTATTCTTGGTCAGAAAGAGAAGCTCAAGAATTTATCACCAGTCGCTTCAATGTTTCGGGTCTCACCACCATTGTGGCAGGAGAACAATTGAGCTTAAAAGGGGTGTATATCGAAACACTGAAAGCAGTGCTTAAAGCGGAAACGGCTCATTATGAAACTTTACAAAATAAAAGTCGTGCTGTGAATTTTTCAGCCTTTGTCAGCACCGATGGGTCGTTTGGAGTAAGTTCCGGTTTCCATGATAAGGATTGGGCCAGCGTTCAGACAGGCGTTCATGCTCAAGAAACACTGTTAATGGACATCCGAAAACATATTACTATGATTGGTTCTAAATTAACGGTTGGAAATGAAGCCAAGCCTTTGCATGCGCAATTGCCCGATGGCAACACGATGGAGTTCTATGAATACGAATTACCGCTCGAAGATGGATTGGCCATTGCGCTTAAACTTGATCAAGAGATGATAGTGTCGTCTCTTGCAGATAAAGCACTTGAAACTGAATTAAGAAGTTGGTTTGTCTACATGATATTCACCAACACCTTGCCTGTTGCCTTTCAAGATGAACAGACTCGCACATGGCACCGGCATTATGTAAGTAAATCCTTAGCCCCCAATTTTTCAGATCAACTTAGGGCTTATACGGATAAGACAAAATTATCTCGATTTTTGTTATTGCTGCTTTCGAATTCGAACTTTATTCCAGCAGTGAAATTTAATTATGCCGCTAGAGGAAAAATCGAATTAATTGCCAAAATTGCAGGGGCAAGGATTCAGGTTTGGGAAATCTGCAGTTCCGTTCCAAATAAGGGTGATCCAAGCAAGGGTGTGCCAAGTAATTCTGCTCCAAAGGATGCTGCATCAAGTAATGATGTTTCAAACAAAGACGTCCTTAAACTTAAATACTCCACAAAACATGCTCAATCTCCTGTTCCCAAAAGAGAAATAAATTTAAGACTAACCTCCGTTCCTGGAAAACTCTCCCGATGGTCATTACTTCACACTCAACCAGGACTTGTTTGCGCTGCGGAAATCCGCGGCCAAACGGTGGTAAATAGAGAAGAAGGACAACAATTTGGAGTGAATGCAAGCATGAACCCGTTAGGCTCCGGCTCTGCGATTAAAGGAGTGGGTGGGGTTGATTATCGAGCCGTGAGTGCGGGCGAGAAACTGAAAGCAACGATTTCCGCAAACGTTGCAGTAGACTGCGCTTCTGTTGCTGGGATCAATCGAAATGAAAGTGCTGCTCGAGAAAAAACAAAAGAAGAACAAACCCATATTGGGGTTTTTGCCCCCTTGGGTAATCCACTCGCGATAGCGAAAGAAGTTCGTCATGTTGTCGCCGCTACCCCTAATATGTTCAAACCGAAAGAGCCAGAGCTTCCACCTTTGCAAGGCCCTGGAGTTGAGATGAAAATCTTTAATGAGCAAAGGATTCGGGAGCGTGCTAATCGTGCGAATCAAGATAACGTCCCACTGCTTTTCTTAACGAGATCTCCTCTAATGAAGGATGCAAGAGGTGCTCCTAGGATAACCTTAGCAAAGACCGAGCCGAAACCTGCTTCTCCCGCAAAAGGCCCTGAACGACGCCTAAGCCCAAATGAGGCTCGAAAAAGTCAATATTATAAAGAAGCAGTGAAGGGGCTGGTGGTTGAACAAAGTATGCAAGCGCTTAAAAAACGCGGTTACCAAATCCCAGAACGAACATTGGTAAAACTTGCTGAAAAACAAGTAAGCCGATTTTTATCGGGGACCAAGGAAGAAATGAGTGCAACGTTGGTGAAACTTGGTAACAACGACGCTCATCCTAAACGTTTTGATCGATTTCAACCGCAGGGAGCTAGGCCTAATGCAGGTTCGGGGTCAGGGTCAGGCGCAGGTTCATCCTCGCATTCTGCCAAAGCTGCTAAACCTGGCAATGCAAATAATAATAGTCCGAGCCATGGAGTAGCGAAGCTTGTTGCCAATCTGGTTGATTTCATAATTCCTGCGGCGCATGCGGGTGAGGGTTCAGATCTGAGAATGCGATCTAAGGATTCGCGTAATGGGTCTTACGAGGTACCTGTGGATGTTGTTTTTCCCACCAAAGAACTAGCTAAAACTAGAAAACCTGCAGAACCCAAGAGATCAATTTTTGAGCGCAGAGCCCGGGTTATGACAGAAGCGTTTGGTGAGCATTATGAAATCCAACAAGAAATAGCCCACGCAAAAATGCTTGGAGGAGCTATGGTGGGCTATGGGAAAATATTTTTTGATGGTGCTTTAGGTTTTGGAGGTGCACTGGCAGATATGGCCATTTTAAATACGGACAATCCTTTGGTGACTCAAAGTCCTGCATATGTTCGAGCAGAACAAAGACATCAGCAAAGAGTTCAAGGCCATATTAATGTTGTTGCACACCCTATTGATGCTCTTGTGGATTTAAAGAGTGGACTGGCTAATCGATTCAATTTCGTTCATAGCTTATACGCTAGTGGTCAACACTTCAGCGCTGGTGTGGCAGCTGGAGAAGTTGTTGGGATAGTTCATGGTGGAGTTGGTGCATCTGGTTTATTAGGCAAAATGGCTTTGAATAACGTTCCGGATGGTTTGAGATGCGCAAATAAGGGAGTATTATCTGCTTATAATAGAAGTAAAGACGTTTTAAGTAATTTTGATGTATTAGAAGCTTATAATTTAAGAAGCCCTGTTACTTTTCAATTCGAACCGAACAAGTTATACTCAGGGTTACCCTTTGATGCTATAAAACCCCAGGTGCCATGGCAAAAGAAGGATCTATTAAGCAGTAAAGCACGTGGATTTCCAACTCCCTTATTGGAACATGAGCTTGCAATGCTTAATCGTTGGACAGGAGAGAGGAAAATAATATTGGAAAAATGGAAACTACAAGATATTTCTATTTTGAATGACAAAATGTATAGGTTAATGGATAAATCATATAAAACGCTTAGAGATCACATGACTCCAGATGATTTAGCAGCTCTTTTTAAAGAGCAAAGAAATGTTAAAATAATCAAACCTGATGGAGAATTGTATACGCATGAAAAAGAATGGAGATCGGCAAAGTTATCTTTGAAGAATGCATTGCAATCTCCTTGGGTAGATCCTTTATTAAAAAGTGAACCATTAACAACTAAACAAATAGAATTAATTAATGAAAGGTTGAGTGATCTTAGTAGATTATTAGATAGATACAATAGTCTACAATCTCAGGCTCAAAATGCAACAAAAGGTGAATTCTTAAAACCATAGATATATTTTTTTCAGGAGAAAATGAGTGTCAAATAGAATGGATCTGATTGAATTAGCAAGAAAAATATTTTTAAAGCTTGAAGCTGAGCTTATAGATGAAAAAGGAAAATTAAATAGAAAGTTATATAGCGATGCATTAGATATTTTTTCTATTATTTCCTCCGAAAAAATAAATGAGTTGGAGTCAGAAGTATTTAGAGCATTAAAATGTAAAGATGAAGATATTAGAGAGGCAGCAGTGCTAACTCTTGGTCTAAAATCTCGCCTAGGGGTTCAAAGATTTCGAGATGTAGCGTTTAAAATTTGGCTTGAAGACGAAAGCTTAAGTGTAAAAAGAGCGGCATTGGCTGTATGGGCTGGTTATTATGATTGCAGTCAAGATCCTGTTGTCTTGAAAATATTATATGAAATTTTAAAAAATAGAAAATATTCAATTGATATACGCTGTGAAGCGCTATTCTCGATGTTTACTGTTATGAATGAAACATCCAAATTTTTTAATCCTCACAACGACACTTTAAGTTTTACTTATCCAGAACCAACACCAGATGAATTTAATAAAAAGATTGATTGGGAAGAGTTAGAATTGTTGTTGAGGAAATATATTCCAGAGGAATGTTAAGGGTACCCAAATTTGCCCGAGTCTGTTCATCTTGAAGGGCGACAGGCACCTTAGAAGCAGAACTAAGAACTAGTGCTAAAAGATTGAATGGAGAGAAGTAATGTATACTAAAGAAATTTTTGGAAGAAAATTGAAAGAAAAGATAATAACAAATCAATCATTATTTAAAATTGGTATATGGGCTCATTCTATATATTTGGAATATATTGATGACATAGATCTTGAATTTCGCGATATATTGTTGACATTGAATACTATGGAGTTAGGACCAGAATTTGAATTCACTTATGAAGAATTAAATAAGATTGCTGATGATTTGATTGCAGGCAGAGAAGTTAACTTAAAATAAATTTGTTCAACACGAGATAAAGTTCATGTTAATGTATCTTTAAGTGAATGGGGTCAAATCTTTACATAGGACATAATTTTCTTGCATTATGTCCTATGTAAAGATTTGACCCCATTCACTTTGTTGACGGGCACCATCGAATAGCTGTCGCAAGGTCCTTAGGGATTACATCTGTTCCGGTTGAGAAAGTCAAACTTCCCTATAAAGGGTATAAAAAAGTTGAAGATTTGATTTATTATGGTCCATAATAGTCTGGTATACTAGAAAGGTATAGGAGTAATTATATGTTGATTGAATTTGCTCATATAAGAAATATGATACTTAGAAATAAGTTTGATGTTGAAGAGAAAGAAATGCTATTAACGGCACAAAAAATAGCTGTAAAAAAAAATGGTCCTTTTTTGTCTTTATTAAATGCATGTATTGAAAATTGTTTTATTGATATAGAGAATAGAGATTTTGCTGCTGCTCGCGAAATTAGTTTCATCCATAACTTGCCTGTAGAATATTCTGATCTAAAAAAATGGAATGAAAATTATTTTTATTGTGCTGAATTAAGTGGTTATTTAGAGGAAAATGATGACTTTAACAGAATTAAATGTCATATCCATGAAATTTCGAAGGCGCAGGATAATATAGAAAAATTTTTAAAAGCAGAAGGCGTTAAAATTTAACTTGATTACAAATTTGATACTTTCATTTCGATGAACTCTTTATTCGAAGTTATGGACGTCAAAGTCTAAAACTATTAAGTTGGATGGGTAAGCAAGTGCAAGATTTGTCAGATGCACATCCTCAAGAAGTAACTGCCCTTAATGCCTATGCCAATGCCGCCGCTGCCATTGACACAATGGGGATCCAAGTTGTAGCCAAAGGACTGGGTAGAGACCTAAATAAAATGGATGAAACCAGTGGGAAATTGAGGCTGGCCCTGGGCGAAGTACGACGAGAATTCGGTGGATTTCTAGTTCGAAAGAGTACTGAATATGGCTTAACTAGGGAGGATCAAGCAGGGATAGCCACTCTTTTTGCGTTTGGGGCGGCCATTAAAGGTACTGGTGGTAAATTCTCAAAAGTTGTAAAAACTTTTGGATCAGGTGATAATGCAAGTAGTGTTAATGCACAAGTTGCGTTATATAAAAAAATGAGTGCCTTAGAAGGCGCTCAGAAAGAAGCTGTAAAAATTGAGCACTTATCTGACGGAAGAATTAGATATTATGATGTTGAAAGACCCGCGAGAAATCTTGGTCCTACTAGAGGTTCATCATTTGTTACAGAATATAATCCAAAAACAGGACAGGTAAGGCAATGGAATGAGAGCTACGATCAATTTGGAGATGTAAATAGAATACACCCAAAAACACTTGATGGACAGGATGTAAGAGCACAGCACTATCCTTCTACTAAATCTGAGTTAGAAAAATTTTTGAAAAAACCTGGGGATAAATAATGTATACAAAGGTTCAATTTGGTCTTGATCTTAAAGAAATGTTAAAGAAGACTAAGGATCCTTATGAAATAGGTAAGTGGGCATTTAGTACTTACTGGGAACATATTACAGATCTTGAACATGGCGTTAGGACAATAGCTTTAACTTTGAATACGATGGAAGATGGCCTTGAATTCGCATTTACTTTCGAAGAATTAAATAAAATTGCAGATGATTTAATTTCTGGTAATGATGAGTGAATGGGGTCAAATCTTTACATAGGACATAAATTTCTTGCATTATGTCCTATGTAAAGATTTGACCTCATTCACTTCTTAATCCTCACAACGACACTTAAGTTTTACTTATCCAGAACCAACACCAGATGAATTTAATAAAAAGATTGATTGGGAAGAGTTAGAATTGTTGTTGAGAAAATATATTTCAGAGGAATGTTGAGGAGTACCCAAATTTGCGCGAGTCTGTTCACCTTGAAGGGCAACAGGTACCTTCTTAAACTCAATTGTTCTCCTGCAATAAGGGTGAGAACCGAAACATTGAGGGCGCAAACGTTGCAGTAGACTGCGCCTCTGTTGCTGGGATCAATGGCAATGAAAATGCGGCTCGAGAAAAAACAAAAGAAGAACAAACCCATATTGGGGTTTTTGCTCCTTTGGGTAATCCACTTGCAATAGTGAAAGAAGTTCGTCATGTTGTCGCCGCTACCCATAATTAGATAGCTCTTAATTTATTAAAAAAATGAGAATCTGAAAAACAACTGTGGGATTTTTAGCTGCTTACGTTGTCTCTTGTCTCGGCCTGACACCATGAATAATTGATTGACAATGGATTCTAAGAAAGTTTTTAATAAGGAAGTTAAGGAGATTGTTAAGTCATAATCAAGCAAAAGGAAAAGACATGAAAGAAACTAAAACAATTCACGATAGAACCTTTAAAGCGTCCATGAAAGATGTGCGAGTTGCACGTGAATTTTTTGAAATGTATTTGCCTGAAAGGATACTCTCATTGGTGGATTTAAACACACTGAAATTAAGTCCTAATACTTATGTTGATGAGAATTTAAATTCATTTGGATCAGATGTGTTATATGAAGTGAAGCTAAAAGACAATCGTCTTGGATTTCTTTATGTTTTGACTGAACATCAAAGTACTGTGGATGTTTTAATGGCCTATCGAATTTGGAACTACATAATTAGGATTTGGGCCGATTATATCAAACAAACGGGGTTTCAAACTAAAACCTTGCCTCTCGTGTTTCCACTCGTTTTTTATAATGGAAAAAAACTGTACGATGGTTGTCGAAGCTTACGTGGACTCATCGATGCGCCCTTAGATATCATTGAAGATGTTTTGTTTAAAGATTTTCACCTCGTTGATACTCACAACATTGCAGATGAAGAACTTCGTAATCAGCATTGGGCAGGGGTATTGGCATTTGCTTTCAAACATGTTTATGACAGAGAGGTTTGGCCACACATAGATACCTTAATTGGTATGATGCAAAAGATTCAGCATGAGGATGGCGCTGTTACTTATATTAATAATTTGCTAAAATATTGGTTAAGGGCAGCAGAAACTAAAAAGAGACCAAAAGAGTTCATTGAGACCGTACAGCAAAGACTTTCTGTACCCATTAAAGGAGAAATTATGACCTTAGCAGAGCAACTTATACAACAAGGTGTACAACAAGGTGTACAACAAGGTATCCATCACGGTATACATCAAGGCGAGAGCATCATGTTAATTCGCCAACTGGAGCGCAAATTTAAAATTATCCCACAATTATTCAAACAAAAAATTGAACAGGCGGATGGCAACAAACTTCTGATGTGGGGGGATAGAATTTTGGATGCAGTGGAGTTAGAGGAAATTTTTGCAGAATAAAGAGGGATGTTGACATACTCCCTCTCCATCGGAAAAACCGAGATCGCTCACCTTTCGCCTCCAAAGCTGTTGCATCCCTTTCATATTTAAATCTTCAAGAAATGAAAGGGTGTCAGGCCTGTAGCTAAATGGGGTTAAATCTTTACATAGGACATATTTTCTTGAATTATGTCATATGTAAAGATTTAACCCCATTCACTTCAATATGATGCAAAATGATTTGAGGTTAGGGACCTTGACGGTTGTTATTTGCAGGAGTGTCGGGTGCGGGTTGTTGAGGTGGTTTTTCGCGAAAATCAGAAAAGTGTGCATTAAACTCACTCAACAACGTTGGATTTGTAGATAGAGTTTTCAAAGAATCATTTGAAACTTCTATTTTAACATTAACTCCTTGCTCTTTTGCTGCGCGACAAACCGCCATGATTTCTTCTGGACTCCCTCCACTGAGTTTAAACGGCTCTGCGCCTGCTGCTTTAGCGGACAGTAATAATATACTGAAAGCATCATTAGGTGGATTTGTGCCCATCGTAAATGTGACGATGTCCTTATTTACATCGACTTTTGCGATGTGTTGCTTGTGGTTTGGGGAATCTTTTGCATATCGCTCGATGTTAAATGGGTTACCATCAGTAATCATTACGTCTGGAATTTTACTTGTATTGAGAATTTTCATAATACTTGCTTTGATATTCCCAACACTTTTGTCGGTATGGGTAGTAACAACGGGATTTGGAGTGAGTGCGCCTCTTTTTTGAACTCTTCTAGCATTAAAAGCAGCCAGTGAAAGAGGTGGAGTGGTTAGCGGGGCTGCTCCGGGGGCGGCGGGTGCGCCACCAGCAGCGGGTTGGACTGGTCCGCCAGGGAGTATTGGTCTTGCGAGTGGGGCAGCACCTCCTGCGGCTGGAGCTCCAGGTCCAGGGGCTGCGGCTGGTTGGGGGGCGAGTGGTGGGGCAAGCGGTGGTTGAGCTAATGGTGGGGCTGCTGGTGCTGCACCCGTTGGGTTGGCTGCGGCTGCAGCACGGGCTTTGGCATCGATTTCACTTTTATAGCGGTCTAAAGCTCCGTTGAAAGATGTAACTTCGTCTTTTAGCGTTTTGATTTCGAGTGAAGTTGTACCGGTATGACCGCTTAACCACTCTTCAATCTGCGCTAATTTTGTTTTGATGCTTTCGTATTTTTCCATAGGATTTGCAGGTGGAGTAGAGATTGCAGTGGCGGCTGAAGGTGACGATATAAGTTGTTCAAATTCGGTTTGTAGTGAACGAAAGAGTTTCTGATTTTCTTCAAATGCTCTTTTGCCTGCGGCTTCAGCGGCTGCTTCTTTTCTTTCAGCTGCTTCACGAGCAGCTCTGGCAGCATCAGTTTCTACTGCTTCTTTTTTGTCGGAAGGGGGGGTGCCAGCTGGGCTTGCGGCGGCGGCTCCTGTACCTGTTGGTTGTGTGGCTCCTGCTGCGGCGGCTCCGGCAGCTGCGGCTGCTCCGGCAGCTCCCGCAGTAGGAGTGGTAGTTGGCGGTGTAGCGGATCCGGCAGCGGCTGCAGCTGCTGCTCGTTTGTCTGTGGGACGGACTGTCGGTCCCGTCTCTTCAATATCATCTAGGCCGCGTGGATTTCTGCGATCAGTTCCTAATCTATTATCTTGACCTAGAGGCTTACTTGGATCCGGATTATCTGTTGGAGTCGGCATTGCACTTGACCTCATGATAAAAAATTCAGGGTATATATCTTGAATGAGTTAATACACTTCGAACATTTTTGAATCCTTTAGTTCAATTTAAATATAATTATAAATTGACTAATGAAAAAAATTATTTAAATCATAGAATTAAATACTGGTTATTAAACTGTAGTATTTTGATCAGATTTACTTTTTTTAATTAATTATGATATAAAGGGATAATTATTTAGTTAATTTAGTGCTAAAATTTCATACAGCTGTTTATAAAATCAGTTTTAATAATGTAATGTAATAATTTTCTCGAAACGGATGAAAGGGGGTGGGAAATGTCAACATCTGAATCAACCATAACAGGTGAAATAAAACTTTCGAAAGAACAACTAAGGTTATGGCAATTTAAAGGTTCCATTTCTATTCATCACGACAGAGCATTTGATATATTATTTAAGAAAGTAGATATTAACAAAGCTTCAATGACAGACACAGGCGAGCGTTGTCATCCACCTTTGATTACTTCTCTGATATGTTATAATGACCGAGCTTTTTATGCACTTATGGCCCGTCCTGATATTGACATTACTGTCACTGATTCTGCTAACGGTACTAGTGCAGAAATACCTGCATACCTTTATGCTGTAAGCATGGGCGATCCTAAAAAAGCAAGAATGTTCCTTGATCGCGGTGTTTCTGTCGATACCTTTTCTGTTACCAGCGCTACCGATAGAGCTGTATGTTCACTTGTTGGCCCTAATTTATTAAGAGCTACTTGGCCAAAAAGAAAAATTGATGCAACGAAATTAAAACCTAGACCACCACTAGTATCAGATGCAGATATAGCTGCATTTTTACAAAAAGATTTTAGATCTCAAGTGTCAGATTGGTTCCACCAACAAGGTGTTTTTAAAGTTGCGAAGGGAGACGATCCAGGTATTCCTTTTCCTCTATCAGAAGATGATCAGTCTCCTATCGTTATTGATTATGAAGGAAATATAGAACTACTCGGGTTACTGTTTAGTAAAAATGCATCTGTTTCAACCACATGTCCAGACAACGTGTCAGCTTATGAACGTGTCATGGCTCCAGGTCGTTATTCACAAGGAAAGTACTCCAATGCTTTTTTTGGTGATTTTAAAGCCAATCCAAAAGTAGAAAGTGTCAGTGCAGATGGAAAGGTCGTGACCTTTAAACTCGACATGCAAAACCGATGTGGTTCTGCTTCTATACCTGTACTTGTCAGATATAATTTCACCCGCCTTCAAGAAAAATTTGAAAAATATGTTGCCGCTCAACGACAGTTGGGTGGAGCAGAAAGTGTTGAGAGACGTGTGGTAGCCAAGGTTATGGAACTGGATTCAAAAATTCATGTGGACTTAAAGAAATTGGGTGACGCTCAACAACAAGGAAAAGACGCTGTTGCTGGCAAACTGGAACATCTTTCTGCAGCGCAAGCTAAACAACAAAATGATCTTGCTGAAGCTAAAGCGAATGCAGATCGTGCACTTGCAAGAACAGACAGTCATGCTTTGGCACTCCATAAACATGCAAAAGTACTTGATCCTATTGCTGATCGTAAAGAGAGAATTAGAAAACTTAAAGGTGGATCCTTAGTATTTTTCAACATTGTTTCAAGTTGTATGAAAGATACTTTTTTAACCTATAGACAGGTTTCAACTGGTTTAATCAAGCGTGATGACATGACCAAGTCTGCTGTTGCTGCATCTATATTGGGTTTTCTTGCCAGTGCGGCACCTGCGCCTTTTTCAACAGCATTTTCTATCTTCAGCACTGCTACCGAAAAATTGGGTTATCGTCATGAAACGGGAGTTTATAAGAAAATTGCGGCAAGAATTCCACAATTCGATGCATTACCCGCCTGGGCCGAAGATATAACGCTTGATCTCTTAGAACATTCAAAAGGATATTTCGATACCTTTTTCGCTGCAGAGCGTTTAACAGATTCTGAAATGGAAGATGTTGCAAAACTTATTCTTACTGTTGGCATATATACTGTTTACGATGTTGATAACTTGAAAATTGAACATCCAGAAAAAATGCAAGGTGTTGATCTTGCACAGTTGGTCCGTCAAAAAATTGTGGATGCTGTAAAGCATTCCCCTTATATATTTAAAGGCTTAGAGGAAGTTAGAGCCAAGGCAAATAAGCGTATTCAGCGTGAAAATGCTCAACAAAAAGTTGCAGATGACAAAAAAGCACAAATCGATAGGGAAGCAGAGGCTTTCATTGCTAGTATGGTCGGTGAATCCGCCGGTCGTGGTAGAACCTCGAAGGGTGTGGGCTCAGACGTGCCTCCGCCCTCTGCAATGACTCATCAATTTAGAGCTAGCGCAGGTCGCGCTCAACCTAACGGTCAAACCGCTGGAGTTGCAAGCGCAGGTGCTGGTGCCGGTGCCGCTGTACCAGTTGCAGCAAAAGCAGCTTCTCCTCTTCCAGCTCCTTCCCCTGCAGCACAAAGAGCTGCTGCAGCATCTGCATCACCAGCTCTTGCTCCAAAGCCCGCCGCTTCTCCTGCGGCGGCAGCGTCAGCGCCTGCAGGTGCCGCATCCATTACTCATTTGAAGGATGCTAGAGATGCAAGAGATGCTGCAGCCCGAAGAGCTGCTCCAAGTGCTCCTGCTGTTGCGGCTGCAGCTGCACCACGGACTTCAGAGAAAAAGGTAGTGGTTATTTCTGCATAAGGCAGCGGGGCATGCTGAGTATTTCAGAAATCTACAATAATTGACTAAAATCGATCATTTTGCGGAAAAAATCTGAATTCTCAATCTCTTCAGTGATTCCATTGACATGAATTAGGACAGGCAGACAGGTAAAACCTTTATTCTTAAAAATGCAAATTATATTCTAATTTAGCTCGTTCATAGTCGTCGCGTTGTCCGATATCGATCCAATATTCATGGATGGGATATGAAGAAACAGTTTCATTCTGTTTGATAATTTTTCTTAGCAAGGTTGTCATGTCGAAATATTTGTTTTTAGGAACAAAGGGAATGCATTTGGGATCTAAAACATAAATGCCGGCGTTGACAAAAAAACTGTGTCTTGGTTTTTCTTCGATATCAGAAATATAGAGGCCGTCCAATTTAACAACACCATACGGTATTTGATAACTGTGTTCGCGCACGCAGACGGTTGCAATGTTGTTATGTTCTTGATGATAATAGATAAGCGATCGAAAATCGATGGTGGTTAACAAATCTCCATTCATTACTAAAATGGGTTTATCAATTTCTTCAGTGAGGAGCGACAAACAGCCAGCTGTTCCCAGTTTCGTATCTTCTTCTAGGTAGCGAATGTTCACCCCCCATTTCTTTCCGTTTTCAAAATGATTTTTTATATGTTGAGATTTATAGTTAACGGAAAAATAGAAATTGGTAAACGAGCGTTGCACTAAATTTTCTAAAATTGTTTCTAAAATTGGTTTGTTGCCAATATGAAGCAGTGGTTTGGGCATATCCTTAGTTAAAGGCATTAATCGTTCGCCTTTTCCTCCGGCTAATATAATCACAGGATTATCCCAATTTGCTTTGGATTGGGCTTCACTTGCAGTATGGATATCAACAACTCGAGCCTCATTATCTAAAACGGGGATCATAAAAATAGTATGTCGTTCAAGTAAATCATAGGCTTCAAATTCATTGATTCCTCGAATGCAAGTGATGGGTTTTGAATTCATTACTGATTTGATTGGGTCTTCAATGGTACGGCCTTTCAACAATCCACGTCGAATGTCGCCATCGGTTAAGGTGCCATACAGCTTTGCATTCGTATCTACCACCAAAAGAACTTTGATTTCTTGTTCTTCAAGTTTTTTCATTCCCATAAAAATGGGATCATCCATTAACAGGGCTTGAGTTTTCCAGTGAACTTTGCTCATATTGTCCTTGTTGTTGATGTTGTTATTTCTGTTGGTGCTGTAAGTGTTGCTGCTGCTTTTGTTAAGGAATTTGCTTTGATAAGAGTATCGTTGGGAATATTGACCCCCGGTAATAGAATAGCCCCTGATCCTATCATACAATGTTTGCCGATGGTGACATTTCCAAGGATGATGGCGCCAGGAGCAATATGCGTTCCATCTCCTATCCGACAATCGTGCTCAATGATTGATCCAGTGTTGAGAATAACGCAATTACCAATTTCTGCCATGGGTTGAACAATGGCTCCGGCGCAGATTAAACTTCCCATGCCAACACGGCTGGATTCGCTGACAACGGCACGAGGGTGAATTAGTATGGGAGAAATGCTAGTGTTTCCATCTGCATATTTTAAAAATAACTGATATCTTTTCTGTAAAGAGCTAACGGTTTGTCCACCGAGTCCAATAAAATATTGAGTTCCTTTTATTGTACGGAAGTGTTGTTGAGCAACCTCGTCAGTCCATTGGGGAGAATCAAGCCAAAGTGCTTTATTGTCATCAACGTAGCTTGTGATGTCGAAACCTATCATTGAGGCGATTTCTGCTGCTACTTTGGCGTGTCCGCCCGCGCCGATCAAAACAATATTCTGTCTTTCAGAGCCTTCAAATAATATATTCATTTTTTTCATAAACTGTGGTGGATTTCTTTCCCGCTTTTTCCCAATAATTCATTGGAGAGATCCCCTGTTCAGCGCGTTTAAAGGCCATATTGTCTTCGCTGAGTGTATCCCCCACTTCAATTTTTTTGGAAGCAAGTATACGTTTTCGAGCAACCTGTGCAGTGTTTTCTTCAGCACTGGTTCTGAACTTTAATGGGGATCCTAACGCCACTTCAACTTCACGTATTTTTTCCACCATGTCTTTAAATTGATTAGGAGACAGGGAAGCTTTGTGATCGGGTCCCGGCAGGGTTTGGTCTATAGTAAAATGTTTTTCTATTACTTGTGCACCAAGCGCAACTGCTGCGATGCTAATAGTTGTCCCACGGGTATGATCGGAATAACCAACGGATACTTGAAAGGTTTGTGCAAGTGAGGACATTGCCCGTAAGTTCACGTCGTTTAATAATGCTGGATAATCACTGGTGCAATGCAGGAGGATGACTTTTTCTGCAATGATTTTATGAGCGAGGGGGTGTTGCCAATGTCGAGTAAAAGCCTCGATAGAGGGAGGAATGGTGGGATGCAAGAATCCAAAGGCGATCACCATGAGTGCTTGTTCTATTTCTCCAAGCGTTGCCATGCCGGTGGATAAAATAATGGGTGATTTTGTTTTGGCAACTTCAAGCAGAAGCGGGCCATTGGTTATTTCCCCGGAGGGGATCTTAAAAAAAGGCATATTGAGGGCATGTAAAAAGTGGACATCGCGATGATCAAAAATACTGGACATAAATTTAATTTTTCTTTTGTTGCAGTGTTCTATTAATTTTGGATAATACTCTTTTGGGAGTTCAAGTCTTTTTAACATTTCATATTGAGATTCTGTCTTGCCACAATTGACTTTCTGATAGTCGGCCATGGATGCTTCTTCGCTGGCAATGTCTTCAGCCGAAAAGGTTTGGAATTTGACAATATCAGCACCAACGTAGGAAGCAGCGTCAATCAATTCCAGGGCAAGTTTAAGCGAACCATTATGGTTTACGCCGGCTTCCGCAATAATAATCGTCTTGTTATTAGCTTCCAATTTTGGTTTCCAATTGAATATTAAGGTTAGAAACGAATGAACATTACTTTATCCATAGCAATTCCCTTGAACGTTTGATCGGACAGTTGATAAGCGATAATGATAGAACTCCAGAGATCAGAGATCAACAAATTCTTTCTTTCTGGGGATCCTTTGTAAAATGACCTTCTCCAAGGTAGCAATAATATTTTTCCCAGCCATCCCATTGCCATAAGGATTGATAATATTTTTTTCTGAAAAATTTAGTGCTTTATCAAATGCTGTTTGCAGGGAGGATATATCTCCCTCACAATGAATGATACTATTGCCTCTAGGTCTGCCTTCTTCTCGATCGCCGACATCGATGGTTGGAATTTTAAAATGAGGTGCTTCCATCAAACCGCTGGAAGAATTACCCAAAACAATATCAACCTGTGTCATTAAACTAAAATACTTTTTGGTTCCTAAGGAATTAAATACTTTGGCATGTGGATGTTGTTCTATAAATGAATCGATAAGTGTATTAATTGCGGCATGGCCTTCATCAATATTCGGTCGGGTAATGAAAATACCAAAATTTTGAAACTGTTTTAGAACCTGAAAAATGTTTTTTAGTAATTCTACACCGAAATCCTTAGCACGGGTTACAGGATGGAAGGTCATAAGAATATTTTTTTCTTGGAATTTAATGTTTAAATCGTCTTCAAGCTCGCTTGCCGTTAATAGTTTAAGTTCTTCAACATTATCGATGGCAGTATGCCCCACATTAAATACATTATGTCTAGGTTCCCCAAGTTGTAAAACACGTTTTTCAGAATCAGCATTGTTCACAAATTGAAAAGTGGCAAGTTTTGTTACAGCATGACGAATAGAATCATCGATAGCCCCCAGAGTTAGATCTCCACCGCATAAATGTACAATGGGGATTGCAGCTAAATAGGCGGGAATGGCAATGCTCATTAGTTCGAATCGATCCCCTAATATTAAAACGAGATCGGGTTGTAAACGAGCAAAAAGTTGAGAAAATTTTTCACAGGCTCGGCCCACGATGGTTGAGGTTGAGATGTAAGAAATTCCTGGGATTTCTGGGGTTCCTTGGATTTCTGGGGTTCCTGCTGTTCCTAAGATGGGGTTATGTGCGCCTTCATCAAACATTTCAATTTGCGCGGTGATGGGAAATTGATCTGAAATTATTTCTTCAATGGTATAGCCCTTTGATCGTAAAAGGTGGGTTCCAGAAACAACCAATTGCAAATTAAAAATATCTGAGTTTAGTGTGTGGCGAATGACAGGGCGAAGCAAGCCATATTCTGCCCGAGTTGTGGTAACGATGCACAAATTCTTTTTTGAGGGTTTGATTTGTTTACTTGCGGTTTTATTTTGCATTTTTAGCTAAGAAATATCCAAAGATTTTGGGCGTCATCCCCGCGGAAGCGGGGATCCAGGACAAATAGGGTTTTTTTAATCCTGGATCCCCACTTTCGTGGGGATGACGTATTTATCATAATCATAACTTTAGACCCGAATTTATTTAACATTTAATTTAATTAATCCATCCGTTACAACAGAAATAATGGAATCAAGCTGCTTTTCGGTTAAGTGACTAGAACACGGCAGGATAACAATATTTTTATAAATGGATTCAACATAATCCTGCTTTGTACAATAACTATTTACATAAGGCGGTTGTTTATGGATAGGGATCCAAAATTTTTGCGCATTAATTCCAAAGGAACGCATAAACTCAATAAATTCATTCACTAAGTTAGGATTAGGTAGAATAAAGCCTGAGAGCCAGAAATTAGGAGTATTTTCTTTTGCATTAGGAAAAATATTCAAGCTTTTAAATTTTGTTTGAAGTTGGTTATATTTGCTTGCTATAAATTTTTTTTGTTTTAGAAACAGTTCGAGATTTTCTAATTGGGCGCATCCCACCGCTGCCGCAATATTCGTCATACGATAGTTATACCCAACCTCATCATGCAAATATCCAGTAGCTCTGCGCGCAGTTGTTGAGAGATGACGGATACGATTAGCGAGATCGGCATCCTTGAAGAGAATGCAGCCCCCTCCTCCGGAGGTGATGAGTTTGTTTCCATTGAAGGATAAGACAGTGCATGGGATATCCAATTCACCCAATTCTTTTCCATGATACTTTGCACCAATAGCACCCGCAGCATCTAAGATGACAGGGATATTAAATTTTTTAGCAACATCCAAGATTTCATTGATGCTAGGTGGGATGCCTAAGGTACAGACTAAAATAATGGCTGCCACTCGTTTTCCAGATTGAATATGTATTAATGTTTTCTGGGAAAATTCACTTTCGGTTAAAGGGGGCTTATCCAAGAGAGTCTTATCAGCGGTTTGTTTCAAAACGGTTTGTTTCAAAACAGGTTGCTTTAATACCGTCTGTTCTAAAAGGGTTTGTTCTAAAAGGGTTTTTTCTAATAGTTCAGGATCTAATCCCCAATCTTTTTCAGAAATATCAAAAATCCAAGGATCCGATCCACAATAACGGATGGCATTGGCAGTGGCTATAAAAGTAAAGGAGGGGATGATAACCAGTTCATTTTCTTTAACTCCCACTGCTTTTAGTGATAAATGCAGAGCTGAAGTTCCTGAACAGGTAGGCACAGCATAATTGGCTTTTGTGACAGCGCACAGTTCTTGTTCAAATTTCTTAACAAAAGGACCCACTGTCGAAACAAAATTTGTTTGAACGCATTCCATTAAATATTTCGCTTCGTTGCCGCACAAATTGGGTGTTGCGATTGGAATATAGTCAGTTGGAATGTTGTCAGATAAAACGGTGGCTGGGTCGAGGGTCGAAGGGGGCTTAAACGTTTCAAGGGTCAGAGGGGGTTTAGGCGACTCAGATATTTCGAGCTCAAATGTCTCCAGCTCAGGGGTCTCGAGCTCAGGGGACTCAAGAATTAAATTAGAATTAAATCCCATAGGTGAAGGTCTCGTAACGTGCCAAGTTCGCTGGATTTGAAAACCATTGTAATGTTAACTCGATTCCTTTCATAAATCCTTCTTTGCCAGAGAATTTTGGATTCCATCCTAACAATTTTTGAGCCTTGCTGGTATTTGCAAACAGACGTTCAACTTCGCTTTTTTGAGGTCTGATTCTTTCATCTTCTTGTTCAATGACAATTGTTTTGCCAGTGACCTCAGAAATAATATTAACAACATCCTTGATTGATATCTCAAAGTTACTGCCCAAGTTGATGACAGTACCTGTTGAATTAGGAGATTCCATGATTGCTAATATGCCATCTGCGATATCGGTTACATAGCTAAAATCTCGGGTAGGGGAAAGTGAACCAAGTTTAATTTTATCTTTTCCGCTAGTAACTTGACTTATCATGGTGGGAATAACCGCTCGATTTGATTGCCTTGGTCCATAGGTATTGAATGGGCGGGCGATAGCAACCGGTAAATCAAAAGAGCAAAAATAGGAAAGCGCCAATTGATCAGAGGCTATCTTTGTGGCTGCATAGGGTGATTGCGCATTTAAAGGGTGTGCTTCATCGATGGGAACGTATTGGGCTGTGCCATAAACCTCACTTGTTGAAATTTGTACAATCTTTTTAACTCTTAAGGCCCGGGCCGCTTCTAGAATATTTAAGGTTCCTGAAATGTTGGTGTCCACATAGGATTCGGGTGCTCGGTAGGAGTAGGGAATTGCAATGAGTGCGGCTAAGTTGAGCACAGCGTCACAGCCTTGCATAGCAGACAGCAGGCTTCCCCTATCTCTTAGATCTCCCCAAACACAGTTTATTTTTGCGCGGTTTCGTTCATCAATTTGGTCTAGCCAGCCTTTATTACCAAATGAATTATATTGAATTAGGGCTACGACTTCGTATTCGCGTTTGACGGCAAGTTCGACGAGGTGCGAACCGATGAAACCTTCTGAGCCAGTGATTAGTATCTTTTTCATAGAAGTCGATATGAATAACCTACAACCAACTATTGTAAGTAATGAACTGTATCATAATACCTTTCTTAATATCAATTTTTAGTTTCATATCAACACCTATCTATATGAAAGTAGTTGTTGGACATAGAGATTAATTTAATGACATAATCCGAAAACTATCTAGTTGAAAAATTAAGCGGATGTATTTTGCACCCGTACTGCGGTAGCTTGGGTGATAATTAAATATTTTTAGTAGTTAGTTTAAATTCCAAGATCTCAATATAGAGAAAATAATCCAATTTTATGATATTAAATTTTGGAGATGAATTCAGATGCTAAGTGACGCATTGCCTAATATAAAATTACAAAAAAAAGATCAATCAAACTTTATTAGCACTGAATTTAAAACTATTTTTGAAACCTTTGCAAATTATGACTTGTGGTTGTACATTGCTTGGAGTGATATCAAGGCACGTTATAGAAGAACTGTGATCGGACCCTTTTGGTTAGTAATAGCTAATGCGGTGACAATTATTGGAATGGCCATCGTATGGTCACTCATCTTTAAAATAGACATCCGTGAATATTTTCCAAGGCTGACAGCTTCTATGATTTGTTGGACATTTATAAGCTATTCTATCACAGAAGCAACCACCACATTTACACAACATTATTCTATTATTTCAAATTTACCTGTAAGCATCTATATTTTTCCTTTGCGTATAATAATGAGAAATTTAATAACTTTCTTACATAATTTTGTGATTTTTCTTTTTGTTATCCTGTTTTTTAAAACCGATATAAATGTAAATTGTTTTTTATTCATTCCTATGTTTTGTCTTATATTAATTAATTTTTTCTTCATATCACTTTATCTAGGATTGATCAGTGCTCGCTTTAGAGACATACAACAGATAATAACAACTATTATGTCGGTGCTTATCCTTGTGACTCCAGTGATGTGGGATGTAAATATGTTAGGTGATCATCAATTATTAGCTAATATTAATCCATTTACCCATATTTTAAATGTGATTAAATTTCCTTTGCTAGGAACATTGCCTTCGCAATTTAGTACTATTTTTATAGTGCTATTTACGATTGCTAATTTATTGACGATGTTGTTTATGCTAAAAAAATATAAATGTAGACTTGCTTTTTGGGTGTAACATGCTTTTAACTTTAGAAAATGTATTTTTAGACTTGCCAATTTATTCTCAGAGTAGTTTTTCTGTAAGTACGGTATTAAAGAAATTATCCAGGTCTCAACGCTTTGCATTTTCAGGCAAAACAATTATTGTTCAAGTATTGAAAGATTTGAACCTTACCTTAAAGGATGGAGACAGATTAGGGTTAATTGGACTAAACGGTGCTGGCAAAACAACCCTATTAAAATTAATGGCGGGGATATATTCACCTACCTCAGGAAGAATTTCAAGAAAAGGAAACGTTTCATGTGTTTTTGGTACAGGTTTTGGAATGGATGAAGAGGCCACTGGGTATGAAAATATATTTCTATCGGGGATTTTTCATGGAATTAATCGCCAGAAAATGAAAACGCGGGTTGATGAAATAATAGATTTTACTGAGCTCGAAGATTTTATTTATTTACCAATAAGGACGTATTCATCAGGGATGCGTGCTCGTTTAGCATTTGCTATTGCAACTTGCTATACTCCTGAAATTTTATTAATCGATGAGGGGATTGGGGCAGGAGATGCTTCATTTTTGCTTAAGGCTCAAAAAAGACTTGAAGGCTTTATGAAGAGCTCTAACATATTAGTGTTGGCTTCACATTCTAATTCACTTGTTGGTGAATTTTGTAATAAAGCTATTTTGCTGGATCGTGGTCAAGTTCTTTTGCATGCGCAAGTAAAGGAAGTTATTGATTTCTATATGAAAAGAGTCAATGCAGCTTAAATGGCAAAATGTCGTTTGACTATAACTTTAGGTATTGTTTGTAATATGAGGTATCAAGATCAATATGATTCAGGCACTCTTAAATAAAAATGATTCTAAAGTCTACCCTATAATATTTGAAGACTTTTACAAAAATATCCCTGATATTTGTCAGCGGGAGATTACACAATTAATAGAACGATACGAGATATTTAAAAAAGATATTTTATCTATTGGGGCGGGAGCTGCATTTGAAGAATATTGGTTTGCTAAACTGGGAGATAATAATTTAACGATGATTGATATCGATGAAAATCATGTATTGGAAGAATCATTGAAAACTATTGCATTAAAATTGCCTATAATTATCGATGAAAAAATTATTAATTATTATATAGGAGATTTTTTGAAATTTGAACAGCAGCTCTTTGAAAATAAATTTGACATGTTGTATTACTCATCTTTTACTCCTGATGAGTTGCGCAGGGGAGAGATAATGGCCAGAGTAAGAGCAACTGGAATTCAAGATGAGGTTAATTTGAATTGGCCAGCCAAAGAACAACCATTACATCCAGTCGTCGAAAAATCTTTAAAATTTATTAAGAATAAAGGTTTTTTTATTTTACAATCTTATTGTTCAGGGATCGATTTACAATATAATCCTGCCTATGTTAATAATTTAAGAGAACAACTTTTAAATCATGGCTTGCAGTTGATTGACATTTATTGTTTTATTGAAGCTCCTGCAGTTAATTTATTTGTAGCCTACAAAGGAAGTAAAGAGGAAGCAAAAGATCTTTACAAAAAAATTAAAAATAAGGAAATTACTCAGTTTCATGGTAGAGCCGCAATTAGCAATCGTTCCAAGAAAATTTATTCATATTATTGATCTATAAAATATTCAATGCTAAACCACATCAATAAGCTTTCTGTTTTTTTTAGAATTAATGGCTTACAGTCATTAGTACTTTTTGTTACGTACAAAGTGGCTAATGCAATCGTAAGCGTGTTTGAATATATTAGTAAAAAAACTTATATAAAGTTTGAAGCACTTTTATTAAAGAAATATAAAAATTCTAAGGATTTACAAAGAAACAAAATCTTAAAAGATAATCATCAGGGTCAGGAAGCACTTATTATTGCTACTGGCCCCTCTGCTTCTATAGAAATTGTTAAACAACAAGTTAATAATAAAGTTATTATTACAGTTAATGAAGGTTTTATTTTTTTAAATCAATATAATGTATCTCCAAATTATGTAATTATAAATGATGATAATTATTTTATTGGTGATAGAAAAAATGTTTTAAGTAAATTAATTATCATGCTTAGGGAAATGAAAGTAAAAGCTTTACTTCCCCTAAAGCATAAGGAAATGATTATTTCCCATTTCGAAGACTGTCCGACAGGAAAAATATTTTTCTATCACACCTTTCCAAGTAATATTGACACGATGAGATTAATGGACTCAGTACAATTTGATTTCGAGTTGCCAATGCCAAGCTTTCCTACGGTGACACACTGTGCCATGGTTTTTTCGATGTTCATTGGTTGTATGAAAACATATTTGTTAGGGGTAGATCTAGATTATATTATTACTTCAACAAAGACTATCCGACATTGCTATGATGGACTTGAGGGGTTTGAAAAAAGTTTAGAAACGTGTATCAAAGAATATGAGAGAACAATGAATTGGAGTTTTGAACTATTATTACAAAAAACCCAAGAACAATTGCAATATTTTAAAATTATCAAGGCGCTGAGCCAGCGGAAGCAGCATACAATTATTAACTTATCAAATCAGAGTTGTTTAGAAGAATTTGTTTTTGGAAGTATGTCTTAATTTACAAAGATACATTATTAATAAAGGAATCAAATATATGTCTTGTTTTTATGAATATATTAGTAACCCACACAATAAAATTGTTGTTATTGCTGAAATGGCTTGGGCTCACGATGGATCGCTTGAGAAAGCGAAAAAAATTATTCAAGGTGCTGCAGCAGCTAAAGCTGACGCCATCAATCTTCATGTGACCTCATTAGAACATTATATGGTGAGAAATTATGGATCTGGTGAAGGCAGATTATCCAATACTACTGTTGAGAAATCAAGTGTGTATAATTATTTAGAGAATATTAATTTAAATTTTCAAGCCTATAAAATGTTAAGTGAGTATGCCAGAAGTTTAGGCTTAAAATTAAGCATTATGTGCAATGATCTAGCAAGTTTAGACTTTGTAACTAATGAAATACATCCCGATTTATTGATGATTCACCCCTCGTCGTTAACAGATGATCATTTTGTTCAAAAAAATGCTGAAAAGGGAATTCCTATTGTTATATATTGTGGGGGTCTATTATTAGGTGAAATAGAACGAGCCATTACTTTGTGTAAGCGGGCAGGAAATAACCAACTTATTCTTCAACACGGTTTTCAGAGTTATCCCACGCAAATTGAAGATAATCATATTAAGTACCTTGAAACACTCAAAAATTTATTCCAGTATCCAGTATCTTTTGGCGATCATACTGATGGTGCAGATCCATTTGCTTTGATCGTTCCTTTGCTAGCGATTCCATTTGGTATTAGAATCATAGAAAAACATATCACTTATGATCGTTCAGAAAAAGGTGAAGATTTTGAATCCGCACTCGATCCAAGTACCTTTGGATGTTTTGTTGATTATCTACGTAAAAGCGAACAGGCATTGGGGAGTGCATCTTATAGACCTCTCTCAGAGCGAGAACTTAAGTATCGTCAGGTGGTTATGAAAAGGGCGATCATTAATTGTGATATTCAACAAGGAGAGGTATTATCTCAAACGCACATACTGTATAAGCGATCCGATGAAGGGATATTACCTTCAGAAATGAATGCCTTGCTTGGGAATGTACGTTTGAATAAGAGATTAGAAAAGGGGATGCCCATCCGTTGGGAAGATATACAATGACAAGCAAGAAGGTTGCTATTTTCCTTTCTATTCGAGATAAATCTACTCGATTACCAGCCAAGGTAAGACGAATTATTCATGGACAGTCAGTAACAGAACATTTAATTGATCGTTTAAAATTAAGCCAAAAAGCCGATCAAATTATTATGGCTACTTCAAACAATCCACAAGATGCTTGGTTAGTCTCCATTGCTGAAAAGAAAGGGATCGGTTGTTTTCGTGGGGATGAAGAAGATAAATTAAAAAGATATTTAGATGCTGCAGATTTCCATAATATTGATTTCATCGTCGTTGTCGATGGAGATGATTTATTTTCGGATTGGCATTTTATTGATGAAATAATAAATAGATTTCAACAATTTAATGAAGATTATATTATTTGTGATAAGTTGCCATTGGGAGTTACTGGATTTGGGGTAAAGGTTGAAGCATTGCGCATCGTTGTAAAAAACAAAAAAGAAAAAAACACTGAAGTTTGGGGTGGATTTTTTGTGAATACTAAGCAATTTGTTCCATATTTTATACAAGTACCCACTGAATTCCAAAGACCCGATTATAGAATGACCTTAGATTACCCTGAGGATCTGCAGTTATTTGAAAAAATATATGATTACTTATATAAAGGTGAGCCAATTTTATTAAGGGATATTATTAATTTGTTGGATACTAACCCACATTTAACAGAGATTAATTCTGAAGCACAAAAAAGATATGAGTTAAATCTGGCCGCGCCCAAAAAGTTAGTTGATGTAGACACTGCAAATTGGAGTTAGTGATGAAATTTTTAGTAATTGGTTTGGGTTCGATGGGCAAAAGACGAATTCGAAATTTAAAAGCAAATGGTATTAACGACATCATTGGTTTCGATTCTAATAATCTGCGTTGTAAGGAAGTTCATGAACAGTATCAAGTTCCGACGTATCAAAAAATTGAAGAAGCACTAGAACAAAAGCCTATCGGGGTTATCATCAGCACACCGCCCAATGCTCATATGGGATATGCAATTCAAGCTGCAAAACAAGGGATGCATTTATTCACTGAAGCCGGGACCTGTATTGAGGGGATGGATGAGCTCATTCATATTTCAAAAAATAATAATATTATTGCTGCACCCTCCTGTACCCTTAGATTTCAAGCATCTATTCAAAAAATCAAGCAATTAATAATGAGTGGAGACATCGGGGATCCACTAGCTTTTACACATCATTGTGGTCAATATTTACCTGATTGGCACCCTTGGGAGGATTATAGAAATTTCTATGTCAGTAAACGCGAAACAGGGGCTTGCCGTGAGATTGTGCCTTTCGAATTAAATTGGCTTGTTTGGCTTTTTGGGTGGCCAACAAATATTTCTGGCTATAAAGCAAAAGTTTCTTCTTTGGATTGTGATATTGATGATATATATCAGATTATATTAGATTTTGATAGAACAATAATGGGGCACCTGCAAGTAGATGTTATTGCGCGATCTCCAACACGTTCTTTAAGGATTTTGGGGAGTCTAGGAACCCTAGAGTGGAATATGATAGAAAAAACATTAAGGTTCTATGACATAAAAGCAAAGACCTGGAGTATTATAGAAGAAACCAAACAGGAAGCGGTAAGCGGATATTCAGAAATGTCTGTTGAACAAATGTATATTGAGGAAATAGCTGCGTTTCTTAATGCTATTAAAGGGCAAAAAGTTTATCCTCACTCCTTCGAAGATGATAAAAGAATTCTAAAGTTGTTATTTGCGGTAGAAGCAAACGATGAAAAAGCCTCTCAGGCTAAGGCTGTTGCCTATGCTTAGGGACTCTGAATTGAGATCCTTGACTCATAGGGTTATTCCTGGAGGAGCCCATACCTACAGCAAGGGGGATGATCAATTCCCAAGTAACGCTCCTCGCTATATCGAAAAAGGAGAGGGATGCTATGTTTGGGGAGATGATAATAAACGGTATTTAGATTGGACCATGGGACTTCGTTCTGTATCTTTAGGGTATGGAATTGAGGAAGTAAATGATGCGGTAATAAAACAAATATATAAAGGTGCGAACTTTTGTCGCCCCTCTTATCTTGAGACAGAACTTGCATTAAAAATATTAGAGTTAATACCCAATGGTCAAATGGTTAAATTTGCTAAAAATGGTTCATCGGTAACTACGGCTGCTACCAAACTAGCAAGAGCTTATACTGGCCGCGATTATATCGCTTTGTGCAAAAACCACCCTTTTTTTTCCTATGATGATTGGTTTATTGGTACCACGTTAAGTAATAGAGGAGTTCCCAAAAGTATCTCAGATCTTTCCCAGACATTTAACTACAACGACATTGCAAGTTTAGAAAAATTATTTTTAGATTACCCTAATAAGATTGCAGCGGTTATTTTAGAGCCCGCAACGACTGAGCATCCCAGTAATAATTTTTTATCAGAGGTAAGGAATCTCTGTGAAAAAAATGGCGCTGTACTAATTTTTGATGAAATGATTACTGGTTTTCGTTGGCATTTAAATGGCGCACAAACCTATTATGATGTAATTCCTGACTTATCAACATTTGGCAAGGGGATTGCAAATGGGTTTTCGCTTGCGGCTTTAGTTGGGAAAAGGGAAATTATGGAATTGGGAGACATTTTTCATTCCCAGAAAAGAGTTTTTCTTCTATCAACTACACATGGGGCGGAAAACCATTCACTCGCTGCAGCATTGGCTACGCTTAACTTCTTTAAAGAAAAAGAGGTTGTTTCTCACATGTGGAAAATGGGTGGTCGTTTGATTGAAGGGATCAATCAGGTTGTGAAAGAATTTGGGTTAGAAAAGTATTTTTCAATCGGTGGAATAGATTGCAGTCCTTACTATGTTTGCAAAGATAAGAATGGAAACAACTCTTTTGAATTTCGCACGCTCTTCCTGCAAGAAATGGTAAAAGAAGGGATATTAATTAATTATATTGCTCCAAGCTACTCGCATTCACAAGATACAATTGATTTTACGGTATCAGCAGTACGAAAAGCTTTAAAGGTTTATAAGATGGCTTTAGATAAAGGTGTTAAACATTATCTTCTGGGTCCCGCGATTAAGCCGGTTTTTAGAGAATATAACTAGTGTTTTTTTTGATAATATTATTATATTGGGTAGAAAAATAATGCTATCTTTTTTTGAAACTATTAAAAAACATGTAACTGTTTTCTTGTTTCTATTTCTTAAGATACCAGAGCTAAAGTTAGTTGATTATTCTGTTGAACGATTAGGAAATAATGAGGTTATTATTATTCCGAAAGGTAAGTTTATAAAATTAGCGAAAGTGATTGATGATCGTAAACTTAATATTAAACTAATTTCGTTTTTTGATACAATTGCTTTAGAACCATGTGTTATGACCTTTAAAGAATTATGGACAGATGAAGATTATGATGAAAAGATACATCAAATTGTTCGATCTAGATTAAATATAGAACCTATTGATTGTCGTTATTTGGTTAACTATGAGAAAAGACTACAAGAAGAAAAAATTAAGTTTTGCCAAAAGTTATGTGCTAATGAAAGCTGTGTTTTTTGTTTTTCTTATGATCAGTTATTTCCTGCGTTGAGTTTTTCGAAACAAATAAAATCAAAGTGTTCTATATTGTTTATGGGAAAAAAAATTATTAGAACAGTATCAAGTGTTAGAAAAAATTTCAAAATTAATTTTAAATTTTTATTAGGATTTATCAATGTGATAAAGATATTTATCCCTAAAAAAATTGTACAATATTGGATTGCATATTATATTAACTTGCGTGAAACGATCAGACAAATAGCAAAAAACCCACATTACAGTTTTTTTAAAAAAACAATATTAATTTGTTTGAGTGATTCGCAATTAAAGTTTCTGCAGAAGAACATTCACTCCATAAAATTGCGTAAAATGATCAGAAAAATAGCAGAAAATCCACATTTCAGTTTTATTAAGAAAACCATTTTAATTTGTTTGAGTCATTTGCAATTAAAGTTTTTGCACGAAAAGATTAACTCCATAAACTTGCGAAAAACGATTAGAAAAATAGCAATAAATGTAGATTACAATTCTATTAAAAAAACGATATTAGTTTATTTGAGTGACTTGCAATTAAAATTCTTGCGAAAAAAAATGAATTATATATATTCATTAGCTTTAGTGCTTGCAACGGGAGTTAATGCTCACAGATACTACAAGTCGACGATAAACACAATTAATGCTTTTCAAGAAAAAGGTATAAGACCCATTATTATTACCGCGAGTATTCTAATTTATATTAAGTTGCTTTTCAAAAAATGTTATCCTTTTTATCTCTTACCCAGAGTTGGACATTTTTTAAAATCCGATGATTTGGTGTTAGGGGAAGAGGAATATTTTATTTTAGGATGTGAAAGGTATGGTGAATTCTTACGAAAAATTACTTTGAAAATGGGAGTTAAAGATATCATCCTAGTTCCTCATTGGTCGTATCTCGGATTTTGTTTTTTAAAGGTTGCAAGAGAAATTTCAGGTAAGACATATTCCTTCCCTTTAGTCACTGTGGCGCCACGTGTTTCGTCAATCATTGGTTGGAATAATATAGATTATGTTTTTTGTTATGGAACACAATGTGAGGAAGCCTTTAATAAATTGAATCATCAAAAAAAATTAATAACGATAGGAAACATTTTTTACCGTAGTGATGACTTTGACCAAAATAATGAACAATCTTCCGACATACTTATTGCGACTTCAAACATAGACAGAAAAGAAATTCTGTGGATAGAAAAGGTTGTGCAATATTGCCAGAACAATAATAAAAAATGTTATATCAATGTCCACCCTAGTTTTTCATCCAAAATATATACTTCCTCACTCAAAACTTATAAAAAAAATGTAAGAATTTCAAAAACCAATAATATTTTAGAATTACTGGCAAAATGTTTCCTTTGTATTACCGACTGTTCAACGGTAGGCGCCGAAGCAATATTTCTTGGGAAGTATCTAATGACTGTCAATCTTACAGGCAAAGAATTTTCATCTAATAATTATAGTAAACATGGAGTGGCTTTGCATGCAAATAAGATAGAAGATATAAACCGAATTCTGGATATATTATTTAATGATGAGAGTACCCAATCTGTCCTAAAATCAAATTATCAGAATTTTTACGATTTGTTTAATTATAAAAATGATGGTAAAGCAAGCGAGAGGTTGGTGAACTGTTTTATTAACAATCGGCTGATACAGGCGCAAAATTAAAATAAGGCTATTTTGATGGGGACAAAAAAATTATATATATTATATGAAATACAACCGCATTTAATTTCGAAGGTGAATGAATGGATTAAAGAAAAAAATTTAAATAATCCAACGGTCTTGATACAAGAAAATTCAACCTTTAAAAATTATTCTTGGGAATATCCTCTTTACTCAGAAACAGATATTTTTCCAGTGTCTAGCATCGAAGAAGAAAAAATATATGAAAGGGTCTTTTGTTGTTTAACTGAAGCATTTAAATTTCTGAATCACAGTTATAAAAATATAAATATCTTGGAAGATATATTCAAAAACACATGTGGCTTGGATGACCTTGCTGTTTTAGCCTCCGCAATTGACAAGTTGTTATCTTCTTACGATTCTGTCGTTGTATGTCTTAATTATCATGTTTATTACTATGATTCTTTATTAATTTCATTTTCAGAATTTTCCAATTGCGATAACTTTTCATTGAAATATAATCAATCAAAAAATAAATTTGTTTATCATAATATTTATGATTCTAATAATTATGGTCTTGAAACAATTAAAAATTTTTTTCAAATTGTTTGTTCTTTTGTTAAAAATAAAAAAACAAAAAGTATCGACATGATAGATCTAATAAAATATGCAGGCACTCCGTGTTTTATGTTTACTTCTGGAGGTGAACTTTTTAAAAATAACTTTATTCCTATATATAAATATGTAATGGATAAAAATAATTATATTCCTTTATTAATAGGGCCAAGTTATATGGAAGGAGAGGCTCTTAAAAATAATCTAAAGTTAAAATCTTTTGAAGAGTATTCCTCTGCTCAAGGCATGGTAGATAAAATTAAAAAAATATATTGTCTAGTCAATTTATTTGCAAATCGTAATAAATTAAAGAGGGAAATCGCTAAATTTCTTAATAATGATATTGTTAGCATTACATTAAAAAATGTGTTTTTCTCATATTTTAATTATAAATTTTTTAATAGAATAGGTTCTCAAATTGACTTGGTAGATTCGGTTGATTTTATTTTGAAACATTCCAAACCGAAGTGTGTCTACAAGCAAGTTGCCTCTTCAAGATATGATGTTTTGATTCAAGGGATTTGTAAAAAATTGAATATTCCAGTTATAACTGGGATATATGCATCGGTAGAAGATAGTTATCGAAGTTTTGGAGTTTATCCAGTTGATTATATCACGGTTTTGGGTGTAAATCAGATTCAAACTTTTTTAAGTAGAGGCTATGAGAGGGAACAGATAATACCCATAGGACAGCCTGAGTTAGATGAAATATTTATGAAATGGAATGATAAATCTAGCAGAGGGTATATATGTGATACTCTTCAGAAGAAATGGAGCGATAAAAGAATCTTTCTTGTGGCTACTAGCGGGTTATGTGATTTAGATGAAAAAAAATGGATTTTGCATCTCGTGGAACTTGTTGAGCATAATGAAGATACTGTTTTAATAATAAAACCACATCCTACACGAAGTGAGCATTATAATTATGTTCCAGAAAGTGATAGGGTTCTTGTCGTTAAAACAAATATTAAAATGTTTCTATTGATAGTAGCTTCAAACTTTATTTTTACAGATGCAAGTCATATAGGGAAAATTGTTGTTAATTTTAAAAAACCTTTGTTTGTTATGAATTATAGTGGTACAAAATTTCCTTATAATAATTTTGATGAAGAGGGGGTAGCTACTTTAATTTCTTCGAATACAGTGTTAACTGAACATTTTCATCGTTGCTTGAAAGAAGGTTCTATTGATTTTTCAAATTATCAGCAGTATATATCGATGCATATGACTGCAGCAGATGGAAAAACATGTGAGAGGATCTATGAACTCTTGATGGATGAAAATTTAAGAACTAAAAAGCATAGTTAAACTTTTAACATTCAAAGTGCTGGTTTCTCTTCAGTATTGCTGTAAAGATTAGCTAAGCTATAAATTAATCGAGCAGTATTATCAATTCCACTCCTACCATGAAATTTTAAAAGTGGCGGGTTATTTGAAATCTTGTTTATATATTGCAGGGCATCATCTGGTGTACCCTTTAGTCCAACAATCAATAAGTAACCACCGCCATTTTTAAAGCCGTAGAATTCAATGGGAATAATTCCATTGTCCAACAATTGCATTTTAGTTAATTGAATGTAATGTGGGTTTGCATCGACATCAGGAGCAGAATAATACATTTGATAGATAAATAAACCGCCTTCTTTTAAATATTTTAGTCCCTTTTCTATTGAAGGATGGAAAGGTTTTTCCCATGCAGGCCAGGCTGGATCGGATTTCCCATAGATATTTTCTAAAATTTTTTGTCCAGGATATTGGTTAATTTTAGTATAAGCGCTCATTATTTTGTGACGTCTTACTTCATTTGGTGTAAATCCGGACATATATAAAATATCAAATTTTCCAATATCTGGAGTCTCGGAATTTGTAAAGTCGCCAAGATAAATCGTGAGTTCATCATTTTTACTATTAGACTTTAATTGATTAAAATCTTTTTTAATGTATTTTTCTATAATGTCACTTTCATCTATCTCAAAGAAAGTTAAAATGTTACCAATAGTTCCAAACCAAAATTCTTCGTCTGCTGAACCTGGTCCAATCGAGAGTATACTTTTTTTCTTGATGTTGAATCTATTAATTAGAAAATTCATAGACTCACGGGTACGTTCACGAGTTTTATCACTTTCTTTACTAGGAAAAATTTTGAAATACTTTTGAAAGCTAACATGGTATTTTCTAGGTAAGTTTGTATCAATGGTTTTTGCTAGGGTAATATCATTAATAAAATTTTCGTTGAAGCCCGGTGTATATTTCCTATCAAGGTATTCAGCTTTTAATGGGGTAAATATAAAGCTGATTAATATAAAACACAAAATTGTTAAATTTGTCTTGAATGACATATAGCTTACCTTAATGTTGTTAAGAATTGATTTAAAGATTCATAAATTTTTTTAGATTATTGAAGACTCTCTTCTCATGGAAAGCTGCTTTTGTTAATAAATTGTCCCTGCGTCTTTCACTAAATTGATGAATAAGTGCATAGGATGTAGCTCCCTGTGGTTTAGTTGAGTAATACTCAGCAAGCAAAGGGGGGAGAACATTTATGGGTTTGGGTAAGGGCAAATCATCTTTAAACTTGAATCCAGAGGCAAATCCTCCAATTCTACATAGCATAAATTTCTTGCCTGTTCTATTGGGTGCACGACCATGCCAAGTATCGTTAAAGAAGAAAAAAATGTCTCCCATTCTTCCAGATAGTTCGACGAAATGATTAGATAGTTTTTTCCTTAATTTTCTGTTAAAAAGAGCCAAAGGAACAAACATTTGTGGGAAATAAGTGTAGTTCATATTATTATTTACAAAATCTTCGTAACTAGTGTAGTTATTTTTGGGGGAAAAGACTAAATTCCATAGTGGAGAATAGGAACTTCTATGTGTCCCTGGGACAACAGCAGTACAGCCGCTTTGAGGAATATCCATATCATCCAAATAGAAACCGAATGTAAACTCACCCACGGTATCTCGATGCCATCTATGAGGAAGTTCAAACTCATCGCAATAGTCATCTATACCAGATGCTCGTCTGAAAAGATCAACTCTTAGTCTGGAATTGGGACCGATAGCTTTTTCTATAAAATTGTGAATAACTTCGTGTGCAAACATCTGCTCGACTAAACTTGCAAACAATTCGCATTGAAAGGCAGGAAATAAATAGGTATGCATGTGATGTGTGAGTGAGGAACTGCCGTCTAATCTGCTATTTTGGTGTTCCATTTGCTTATAATTTAAATCTGCAACGGTTAGTTGATGAAGTTTCCTGTATTCTAAATCTTCATCCAAGATTTTGACCAGTTCCTCACGGACCTTAACAATGCTTTCTCGTTTAAAAAAATTTTTCAAAACGAAAAATCCTTTTTCAGAGGCCTCTTTGAAAATATCTTGTTGACCTTGATAAGTAACGTCACTCATAGAAAATATAATCCCTAACTATCAATGAGGTAAAATGTGGCATTATCCCTTTTGAGTTACTAAAAGTCAAATATTTATCTAGGGCTCCACCCGATTCAATATAACATATGGTACAATATTTAGGTCAAAGCATGATAGTTATCATACTACCAACCAAAGAGGTTAATATGACGCAAAATGCTAGTAAATATATAATTTCTAAAGAATACATTGAGTACCTCAAAAGAAATTGCGGTGTTCGTGGCTATGATTTCGAAGACAAAGATGATTGCTGCACAAGGCCTGATGTAGATATTATCATGCAATATATAACTTGGTTAAATATTGTTGCCGATAACAAACTTCTGGAGGTGGGGTGTGGTTTGGGTCGAATATTAAAAGAAATAAATCATGCCTATAAGATAAAACCTTCGGGTATTGATCAATTTTCAGAAATAATAGACGAGGCTAAAAAAAGGGTTAGCGAAATTTGCGATGTAATAAAAGTATCTTCAGCCGAAAACATTGATTTTAATACAGAAAGTTTTGATAAAATTATTTGCTGGGGTGTATTTGATTTAACAAATCAGATTTTGGCATTAAAAGAAATGGCAAGAATATTGAAACTGAATGGGTCGCTATTATTAACCGGGAAAAATGACACTTATGAATTAGATGATAAAGAAGCCTATTTGGCAGAGATAGCTTCTCTTAAAAAAGGGATCCCAAATCATTATTCTAGTATTAAGACTCTTATTGAAATGGCCAAAAGATTTGGTTTGGAAATGGAACGCGTTAGAATCTTTAAAAAGAGAGGCGATCTTTCAAACAATAGGTTTATTGATGGCTTTTGTGAGAAATTTTATGAATATTTATTGCTATTTAAAAAAACTGAGGCAATTGATTATGACATTATTCATAACTTAGAAAAAATTGGTAGCACAAGAAGCAAAACTGGTTTAGAAATAGAGAACGACAATTTACGGATCAATGAATATGTCTAAACTCTATGTAGTAGTCGCGTTAAATTCTATGGGTCCTGTTGTGGATCCAAAGCACAATGACTTATTAACCAATTGGGATCTCGTAAATGCGGCATTTCTGAAAGCAAACGAGCCAAGCTATCGCTTTAGATACCCTGACGATGATGGTAATGGTGTAAAATTCTCTTTGTTTTGTATCAGTTGGTCAGGTTTCACCGTGAATCCAGTATACAGGGATTTTGGGTGGCATACTATTTTTGACAACTATAAAAATAATTTTAACGATTATTTGGAAAAATATGGTGATGGACTATACTGGATGTACAATCATCCACCTGCCTCGGGTATTGCGAACGAATGGGGTTTAGATTGGCTTCACAATACGCATTATTTAGATATTTTAAATCATTTTATTATCGATAGAGAATTTTTTCCAAACGTGGTTGAAATCCCAACGGAAAGAAATGATGCAAGTCATTTCCTTGAACAGTGGATTCCGTATGATTTTGGAAATCGAAATAGCCTAAGTAATAACTTAAATACCGTGAATGCCGATGGGAAAATGACGGGTGAAGTCATTGATTGGAGATTTGCACCTCATGATTGGTCTCATTACAATCCATCCCATGAAAATTATCAGAAAAAAGGAAAAATGAATAGGAATGTTTTTAGAATTTTGGACATTAAATCGATAATCCATAAACTAAGTCCAGAAGAAATTGAAAGAGCATTCGTGCGTTCTCTAGAAGGTAATGATACTGTTATTTGTGCCTATGAGCATGATTTTCGAGATCGTTATGAGACAATAATGGAATTGATGATCAAGCCAATTAATGAATGCAAGAAAAAATATCCCGAAGTAAAGGTTATTTATTCTAATGCCAGAGATGCAGCTCAATCCGTATTGGGATATAAAGTAGAAATAAATAAACTTGATTTATCCATAGAGGTAAGAAATAATTCTGACATAAGAATACAATCAACCTCAACTCTTTTTGGTCGTGGTCCATATTCATGTGTTTATAATTTTGAAACTGAAGATTATATCCATATTCCACTTACGCAAATCGGCGAATTCTCTTGGCATTTTCCAAAAATAAATTTACCAGAAGTCTTTATTTTGGGGCTGGGAGCATGCGATAAGAGTGGTAATTCAATTGCTAAAAGACTATGTTTAAAAAGGCATGGGATGGAGGTATCAGAATTAAGTGTTGGTCAAAAAAATAGACTTTTACAAACGAAATGAAAGTTGTACAAATGAGTTGAGAGACCTTTAGCAATGAGAAGGAAAAAAAAATTACACATAATATACGATGTTAACTTTGATTCGGTTGATAAAATTAATAAATGGATTTATGGTAAAAACATGAAAGATCCAGTTGTTTTAGTGCAAGAATTTTCAACCTTAAAAAATCAGAATTGGCGATATCCTATTTATACAGAAAAAGATTTGATTCCCACTTCTAGCGCTGAAGAGGAAGAAATATATAAAAAAGTATTTTTATATATGAAAGATGTTTTTGAATTTTTAAAGCACGATTATAAAAAAATTAATATTTTTGAAGACTTCTTTAGTACTATGTGTAACCTTGAAGTTATTGTTATTATAGCATGTTCAATCTCAAAATTATTATCTAAATATGAGTCTGTCATTGTGTGTTTTGATTTTACTTCTTACTATTATGATTCACTGGCTTTGACTTTAAAAAATTTTTTCTCAAATGTAGAGATTTTCATATCGAAATATAATCCGACTAAAAAAACAATTAAAGTTGTTGAACACGACACTTGCTTGGAGTCGATAGAAGAAGTATGCAGAATGCTACTTTCTATGTTGAAAAATGTTCATAATAAGAAAAATGACAAAATATATAGCCCTGACCTAAAATTATATGCTGATACTCCTTGCTTGCTTTTTACCTCCACGATAAATTTATTTAAAAATAATTTTGTTCCGGTGTACAATTTTTTAAAAAACAAGAATAATCGACCCCCTTTGTTAATAGGATCAAAATACTTGACAGAAGTTGCCAAAAGTAAAAATATGGAGCTTATACCACTTGAAAATTATTTTGAGAGTGGAAATTTTTGGGATATCCTTAGAAAGGTATTTTGTCTTTTTACTCTAGTCATAAAAAGAAATTACTTCATTAATAAAATAAAGAAATTTGCAAATACAGATATTGCTAGCGTTACTTTAGGGAATATATTGATTTCATATTTTCAACATAATTTTTTTTCCAGAATGAATGTTCAAATTGATCTAATAAATTCAATTGGATATATCTTAAAGAAATCTAAACCGAGTAGTGTATATAAGGATGTGGCTCGGACAAATTATGATGCCATGATACGAGGTTTCTGCAGACAACTTAAAATACCTGTTGTGACTAGTATATTTGCATCAATTACAGATAGTTATAGAAATTTTTTAGTATATCCGGTTGATTATATTACTGTTTTGGGAAAACTTCAAACACAGTACTTGCTTAATAGAGGATTTAGAGAGGATCAAATAATACCCGTGGGACAACCGGAGATAGATGAAGTTTTTGACAAATGGAATAATAACTCAAGTAAACAATATGTAAAAGATGCTTTTCGTGTGAACTTTGCGGGTAAAAAATTATTGTTGGTAGCAACGAGTGGATTATCCCTTCTAGATGAAAAAAAATGGATTAATCATCTTTCTGATCTTGTTGAAAGTAGTGATAAAGCTTTTTTAATAATAAAACCTCATCCTGTACGAAGGGAGCAATATAATTATATACAAGAGAGCAAAAAAGTTCTCGTGGTTGCTGCCGAAACAAATTTGTACCCATTTGTTATTGCCTCTGATTTTGTTTTTACAGATGTAAGTCATGCTGGTAAAATTGCTATTCTGTTTAAAAAACCCCTTTTTGTTATGAATTATACTAATGTTAGATTTGAATATAACAATTTTGATGAAGAGAAAGTAGCAAAACTTATTTCCTCGAACGATGAATTGAGTCAACAGTTTTATTATTGTTTGGAAAATCAGGCATTCGATTTTTCAAATTATGAACAGTACATTTGCAATCATATGACAGCTGCAGATGGAAGAGCCTCGGAAAGAATTTCCAACTTAATTATGAATGGAAAATTTAAAAAGGATATTCGAATATTGACTCAATAATATTTTTCTGGTAGGGTGCCATAATAGTTTGTAAATTAATTTTTTTGTGAACGGGAAATAGTTATGTCACTTGATTTAACATATTTTTTGCAAAAAGAAACGTATAATTATTATTCATCTGATATAGTTGATGAATGGTTAAGTTATGTATACGCGGATATGGAGGCTAAACATTTTCCTTTTGGGGCTGCTCGGAGATTGATAATCAATGAGATACTAAAAGAAGTTCGAATAAATGGAACCCATGCTATTGATATTGGATGTGGAGGTGGCCAATTAAGTATTGAACTTGCAAAATTAGGTTTTAATGTTACAGGCATTGATTTTTCAGAGGCGATGTTGAAAAGTGCGAAATTAAATATAAACAAATTAGGATTAACAGAAAAAATTAGTCTTCATAATGAGGATTTTTCAAATTTTGATCAGTCAATACTAAATTCTAAATGCAATTTGGCAATCTCAATGGGATTTATTGAGTATTTCAAAGATGAAGTTGAATTTTTTAGTAAAGTTTCTTCTTTAATGAAAGGGGGTGGATATTTGGTAGTTGAATTTCGCAATCGTACATTTAATGCCATAACTGGGAATAAGTATACTTTGGAAGAAGTTAGCTCTGGAAACATGGAAGAATCTGTCGAATTTTTGCAGGGATTTATATCGAACACTTCATTTTCTACAGAAATATTTATAGAATATCTTACTCAAATGAGCAAAGCATTAGACTTATTAAAAAAGCAACCTGTCAACGATAACTCACCTTTGGAATTATCACGCTCTTTTCCGTGCAAAAGGAAACAACATCACTTATCAGATATTGTTAAAATTGCTAATGAATGTGAATTTGAATTTATTGATTTGTTTGGTTTACACCCGCACCCTTTTTTACCCGTTATAGAAGAAAAATGTGCATGGGAATTTAATAGGATAGCCTGGGCCTTACAATGTATCCCCAAGAACCCCTTTGTTATTATTAATAGCTCTTCTATCGTGGTAGTTTTTAAGAAATGGGAAAGATAATATGATTACTCTTACCTATCATGCGATTTTAGATGAAAATAATGAATTGTTACCTGGGAATCTTGTAGTAAGCCCACTTCAACTAGAGCGCCAAATTTTACATTTACGAAAATTTCACTTTTTCCCAAACCCCTGCGAAGTAATATCGTGTATATTAGAAAATAATGTTGGCCCTAAAAATTCTGTAATTTTGACTTTTGACGACGCTCATTTGGGGCAGGCCAAATATGCCGCTAAAATTTTAGAAAAATATGACATAAAAGGTTTTTTTTTCGCGCCAACCGGTATAGTGAATGACAGAATTTTACCCACGGTAGAGCGTCAACGCTTGCTGCAATATAGCAATATTGATTATTCAAAATTTTATGATCAATTTTGTAGAATGTTGCTCGAGTATTGCCCTGAGTTATCTTCTAATAAATATTTGCCAACCGAAGCAAACATTTCATCTGCCTTGGACTATTATGCTGAATATAAATTTTATTCACCACTAGAAAGATTATATCGTAAAGTAAGAGAAAATTATATTGCTTCTTCAATATTTGATACGATTATTAGTGAAATGTTTAAACAACGATTTTGTGAAGATGAAATTTTAGAGAAATATTACATGAGCTGGGAAGATTTGATTGTCTTAAATGAAAAAGGACATGAGATTGGAGGGCATGGCCATAATCATCTGTTGGAAACCTCAGTAAATTCTGAAACGGCCATTTCTGATGTTATTAAAGCAATATCATTGTTAGAAGAGAAAATTGGTCCTTTTCCAAGGGCTTACGCATATCCCTATGGAATATTTAAAAATGAAACTGAAAATTATTTAAAGGAAGCAGGTATACAAATAGCGTTTACATGTCGATCGGGATTGGGGATAGATGAAAATAGATTAAGGATTGATAGATTGGATTGTAAAGCTTTTCCTTTTGAGATAAATAGTGCGCCCAATAGTTGGTCCGTGAATGAACTACTAGCAAGCTAAATTATTTTTCGGTAGGGAGAGTTCATATTTTTTGGGTAGTATTTATGAATCAAAAGGCCACTAGATTCTATGCAATTTAATTCCATTGAGTTTGTTTATTTCTTTCTCCCATTAAGTTTATTATTGTTCTATTTTTTTTAAAAAAATAGATATTTAATTATTATATCATCCTTGTTTTTTTACTGCTGCATAGATGGTTTTTTAAATCTGATCCAAGTAATATGTATTAGTATACTAAACTACACAGGTATATATTTATACCATAGAAAAAAAATAAAATACATAATTTATGTTTTAATATCTCTTGACATTATTTTATTATTTTCTTTTAAGTATGTTAACAATATTTTTGCAAGTAGTAATTTTTTTCAGTTAGAAATGCCATTGGGCATATCATTTATAATTTTCCATCTACTTGCATTCGTTATTGATGCTTATAAAGGAAATATAACAAAAATATGTTTTTCAAATTTTTTAGCATATCTTACTTTTTTTCCTCATATGATCGCCGGACCGATAGTATATTACAAGGAAATTACCCAGCAGTTTAGCAAAAAAATTCATGAAGATGAATTTTGGAGTAATTTCTCGATTGGTTTAATTCTTTTTGCTTTTGGGGTATTTAAAAAGGTTATTATTGCTGATTCGTTATCACCTTGGGTAGATGAATTTTATAACAATAATCTTCAGAGCTCAAATTTTGGTTTTATAGATGTAATAATTGTCATGCTATCTTATAGCTTGCAAATTTATTTTGATTTTTCAGGATATTCTGATATGGCGATTGGTTTGGCCAAATTGTTTCAGATTGACTTTCCGGTAAATTTTCTCTCACCCTATAAATCAGTTAATTTTATTGAATTTTGGCGAAGATGGCATATATCACTGTCTAATTTTTTTAAAGTATATCTCTATATACCGCTTGGAGGGAGTAAAAATGGATTTTGGCATCAACAATTCAATGTGTTATTTGTTATGATTTTATGTGGGGCATGGCATGGATCGACCTTGAATTTTGTCGTTTGGGGTTTTTTGCATGGTCTCTGCCTGGTAATCAATAGAATCTGGTTCAACTTACAAAAAATGTTTTTTCCAAATATATCACAATATTTTATTGCGCGGACATTTTCGACGCTAATAACTTTTTCCCTTGTTACCATTCTTTGGGCCTTTTTCAGAAGTTCTTCTCTGATGTTTTCAGTGTGCATGTTCAAGAAATTATTATCTCCAGATATTCACGATATACTTTTGTATAGTCAATTTAAAACTACACTCATCAGCATGGAAGTAGACATTTATAGATATTTCATAATTTTAGCATTGTTAGTTTTTTTTGTTTTTCTTGCTCCAAACTCAAATCAAATAATTGAATTCTTAAAAAAGAAGAAGATCTTTGACTCAGAGGAACCTTCGTACATTTTTTCTAAAGTTAAGCTTGCTTTAGTGCGGGAGAGTATTGTTATTCTTATTGTGTCATTCATGATTCTTTCTGCATTGCTTGCGAGTAGAAGTCCAAGTTTTATTTATTTTAAGTTTTAAATATGAGACCTAAACAATTTTGTATCCAAATAATTATACTATCGTTTATTTTGCAATTTTCGATTATATTGATAAATGTAGTTGTGGATCCCTACGATCTTTTTGGATTTATAGACATACATCGAAAAAAGATAGTAGCAATAAATAATCTTAAACTTAGGCATGCCTTATATGCAAATTTAAAAAACACTGAAATTCTTTTTTTAGGCAGTTCAACAGCATTATCTGGCTACGCTCCTCATTATTCAATTCCAAACATGACCCATATCTATAATGCTGGGCTTCCCGGTGCAAATATTTTTGAAGTCAAATGCTATTTTCAACATTTTGTGAATACAAATCCAATTAAAGTTTTATTTCTTAATTTGGATTTTTTTATGTTCAATGCTAATCGACCAAGGAGACCAGACTTCGATGAAACTGTTTTAAATCTATCAAAGAGTTCAAACATAATGATGGAAAAATTTTCACAAACGTTAAAGTTCCTGGCAAGCGCCCAAACATTGGTTGCTAGTAAAAAGATCTTTTATTCTAGCTATGATACAGATGTAGAATTGTTTCCTAATGGGTTTTTGGAAAGATCGAAAAAACAAGTTTACGAAAAAGGACATCGATATCTTTTTGATCAAGAATTAAAAAGTGAGAGAGAAGAGACCTATAAAAACTTCTCATTTCAAACCTCGAATTTTTCAACGTTTTCTCATCTGCAGGATATCTTTAAGGTTGCGCTAAATCATCAGGTAAAAGTGTATGTAATAATTTCTCCCCTACACAAAGAGCACAATGTATTATTAAAGGAAATGCAAGTTAATAAACAATATTCATTATGGAAAAATCAAATACAAACGATAATTCATCAGATGAATAGTATTGCTCCGCTTGCAAGCATAGATCAAATTGAATTTTGGGATTTTTCCAGCATCAATGGCATAACAGATGAAATAGTTCCGGAAACCAATAATCATAGTAGCATGAAATATTTTTGGGATTCCATGCATTTTAAATATGTGTTGGGAGATTTGATGTTGAAAAAAATATTAACTAGCAAGATATAATAATAGATAAAGCATAAATAGATTATGCCGTCATAAATAATATTTGTTAGTTTATAAACTACGGATCAATTGCAAGTAGAAAAATCTTAGTTGGTTGAAAAAAAAATTTTAAAGGTAGATAATACAGTCACTCTTAATCTAGTGATTGAAGACAGTTCTACAGTATAGTTAATTTTAAAATTAGTGTAGAAGACTTGATGGATCGTGATGTATTTTAAGGAGAATTAACGTGTCTACTACACCAGATAATTTAGCAACTTTTTTACCTCCAATAATTTATATCGATAGTTTGACACCTAACCAAAGAGTGAGAATTAATGGTGTAAATTCTGGCGATTCCCTTGGATCATCTTCATGCGCTTCCGGTGACACGGATGGTAATGGCTTTAATAATGTCATGATGTGTGCACCTTATAATACCTATTCAGGTGCTGGAGCTGGGACATGTTATGACGTAAATGGGGGTACTGTAATTGGGGTTAATGGAGTATTAGAAGTTTCTTCTCTTGATGGCACGACTGGGATTGCCTATCACGGTAAACCTTCGGATTCACTTGCTTATAGTTGCGGATATTTAGGTGATTTTAGAAGAGATGGTTATCCAATGCTTGCTTTTGGTTCAACTGCATCTTCACCAGGAGGCTTGCTTTACGCTGGGAATATATATACGGTTGCACCTGGCAGAATAGTCCCTTCAAATGGTCATTACTTAGTATCTAATATAAATGCGACCACGGGTTGTGTTGCAAGTGGTCCACAAGCTGGGGATAGCATTGGTTACAAAGTCACAAGTGCTGTTGTGACACCAGATGGAAAGCCCTCATTAGTTTCGGGCGCTTCGTCCGCGACTCGATTAGGAAGAACAAGCGTAGGAATGATGAGTGTTGAATACGGTTCTCCTTCTGCTTGTCCGGGGGGTAGTTTTTCTGTAAGCAACTCCAACACATCCCTAGGGTTTTCACTCGTTGGTCTTTCGGGCGGAGACTATACTGCAACGAACATTGTGTCATTAAATTATAACGGAACAGTGACGTTAGTCATGAATGCCGCACAAGCTGCACCCCATGGAATCACTGGGGCAGGTAGATTATATAATATACCTTTGAGTGCTATAAGCGGTAATGCTACAGGAGATCTAGCACAATTAAGTAGTTCGCAATATGGAACCGTGAATGGAAAAGATCCAAATAGTTACTTTTCTGTAAAATTTACCAAAGGAAATTTTGATGGAAGCGGGCAGCCCCAATTAGCTGTTGGATCCACAGGAGCTTCTCCAGGTGGGCAAGCACAATCGGGTCAAATCGATGTATTTTTTTCCCCCCCAACGAGTGGAGTCACTGAACAAGCCAATAGCAGCACAGCTAGAATAATAGGTGCTCCTGCGGGTGCACAGGCTGGTTATGTTGCCGCACTAGATTTTGATAATGATGGATTTGATGAAGTTGCTGTAGGGGGTCCTTATGCAAGTATGGCTTGGCTTGTACGAGGTGGCCTTAATATTAAGCCAAATACCACTATAAGTGTGTCCTATGTAAACCCTAGAAATTGTTCTCAATTTGTAGGGACTCCTGGGACTTATTTTTCATATTCAATGGCTACGCCAGGGGATATGAATGGGGATAAGGTCGCCGATTGGCTTGTTTGTTCATTCAATGGCTCGCCCGGTGGTAGAATTGGCGCAGGGTATTGTGATCTGATTTACGGTGACGTATCTCCTATCATCAATAGAAATGTACTTACCATCCCTAGATGTGGGACAGTTGTTTACAATAGTACATTCTTAAATGTCACAGACTTCAATCATCCCTCTGCTAACTTTACCTATTTACCAAATATAAGAAATGGATATTTCCATTTGGTAAACACGAGTCTTCCCATTTCATGGTTCACTGGTCCTCAATTTGATAATAATCAGGTTCTGATCACTGACAGTTGTAACCCTTCGCCAGTTTCATTAGGCATGGCTGTAAACACGACGGGTATTGCTTATCGTCCTGAAGAAGCAGCCACCGTCACCACCCTACGCACCTCCCCCCCCACCCCAGTCCCCGGCACAGGCCAAATAAGATATGTCCAAGGACAATCTGCATTTATTGTTACTTTCACGAACTTTGATTGTACTTCGGTTTATCCTGATCAAGCGCACGCCAACTTAAGAGCATGTTTTGCCTTACAAAATTTCCAATTCACGTCTTCCGTCGATGGTTCTCAAGTTTTTTGCCCGCCACTCTCTGCTTTGAATGCGAGTAATCCTGCTCTTAATGCTTCCTACGTTCTAGGAAGCCAGGTCGGGACGGGTGTTCCCAGTGGGCAGTGGTGGTGCGAGGATGATTTTAATTTAACCAGCGCTGTTAATCCCATCACCTTCACCTACATCACTCCGCCCGGCATTGCCGTTAACTTTTTTCCAAACGTAAATCAAAGTTATACAACAACACCGGTGCGATATCCGATGTGCAGCACCAATCTTGCATGCAATAGTTCCAGTGTTCCGTTTGGAGCAGTTCCGGTATCAGCGTTAAGAGTGGCCATTGATCCCAATTCTGTGGCCAATGCAGTCATTGATAGAAGTTCAAATCCAGGGGTGGGTACAACATTAGATTTTTCAACCACTGAATTCGATGCCTGCATTCCAGGTCTTAACCCAAATAATGGCACGCAAGCGCCGACATTTCGTTTTTCTTGTTATAATCCTGATAACTCTACCTTTGTAGGTGGCCAACCTTTAAGAAGTGCGTGGCAAACCGCGCAAAGTGGATTTAATGATATTCCTGTCCCCGTCAGTGCTACCGTCCCCGCCATTCCAAGTATTCCCGTTCGTCTGACACGTGCAATGTTGTTTGCAAGTGAAAATGTGTATTCAGGTGATCCTGCGAATATTGTGGACAGCATGGGAATAGAAGTATTGGCGATTAATGGAGGTGTTTTGTCCCGAAATACCACCAGCGGAATGGTTCCTTTAACCGTCGGTTCGATTATACAACAATCCGAAATTCCGGCGACACCCGCCCAGGGCGACATATTTTTTACTGCGAATCTGAATCAAGTCACCTCTCCTCAACTTACCGTGCGTTTTAGAGGGCGGCAGGCAACGCCTCCGGTAACTGTCACCATGCCATTAACGCATGTGCTTCCTCCTGTACCGACCACGCATCAAGTAAGATGGGTTCAAGGGCAAAATTCGTTTGTTGTAAGTTTTGTCAATGTGAATTGCACTTCTCCTTATCCAGATACAAGTAGAAGTAATATGAGAGCCCTTTTCAGTGGTTTGCAAAATTTCCAATTCACATCCTCGATTGATGGTTCCGTGGTGACGAACGCCACCATGCCCACCTTCGATGTTGATCCCAGCAATCCAGGATCTGGATATCATCTTTTGGGAAGTCAGGTTGGAACGGGAATTCCCAGTGGGTATGTGGAATGTGTGGATGATAATTCATTGAATCTCGGGAACACTCAAACGTCTATCAACTTTACCTCCATTACCGCTCCCAATGTGACAGAAGCGTTTGTTCCTTATGTTAATCAAAGTGTGCGCGCCACACTGTGTTCAACCGAGGTTGGTTGCGGAAGTTCAAGTTTTCCAGCGGGTGTGGTTCCGGTTTCATCTCTTAGAGTTGCGTTTGTTTCAGGAACCGTTACCAATGCATTGATTGATTCAAGCACCAACCCTGGCGTATCTCAGCTAGATTTTGCCACCACGGATTTTGACAGTTGCTTGCCGGGGATAACCTCAACCAATGGTAATGCTGTCCCTGGAGCCAGTTTCTATTGTTATAATCCTGATCCCACAACTTTTGTAAATGGACAGCCACTAAGGAGTGCGACGCGTTCTTTGCAGATCGGGGTGTATAATGATCAGCCTGCAAAGGTATTTGCTGACGTGAAAGCGGTGCAGAATAAATACGTTCAAATGACCCGAAGTATGGTGTTTTGTACTCAAAATGTTTATCCGAATGATCCTTTAAATACCGCGGATAATGTGGGGATTGGAATAGGATCGCTTACCGATGCCGACATCTTTAGAAATGTCAGCGGTGTAATGGTATCTATGACCTCTGGACCCACCGATCCGATCATTCATCAGGCAACGGAACTTCCTCCAAATCCTGCTCAAGGAACTATCTTTTTTAGAGCGGATGGTAGCACCGTTACACCCAACTTTCAGGCGTTTTGTATTGGTAGGCAGACAACAGCGCCATTTAATGTTCCTGTGGATTTAACAGTGAACTTCCTTGCGCCAATATTAAATATTAATGGTAACTTGTACGTTAACCGTGGGCAGCCAGTTTCATTAAGCAATATAGTGTCGGTGACTTATGCGGCCCCAGCGGGAGCCCCGCCCTTATCCGCAACAAAACTACAAGCCTTGTTAGCAACAACTCAGCTACAGTTTAATGTTCAATATGCAACGGTGACAGATATTCGGTCACCTGGTGTCACGGTAACTCAATGCGCTCCGAGTGATCTTTCTTATATGCAATTAAATCCCATCAACGTGCGGGATGCTAATGGAAAATGGATTGCACCGTCCTTATCGATTTTAGCGGTAAATCCACCTTCGGCCAATGCTTCTGCAGATGCTGTGCCTGTGACAAATGTTGAAGGTTTTAGAAGTATCTTTGTGAATTTTAATGCCCCACCCGTGACTCCAGTAATTTCCAAATCGATTGCAAAAGGTCTTACAAGAGGTGTGCCGAAAGCATTAGCGGCGGAAAAAGATTTGAATTGTGTGAGTCCCGGGGATGATCCCAGTACCGTAAAAATAAGTTTGGATTGCCAAGGTGCGGTAGTGTCGTCGAATAAGACGGGTGCTGTTTTATCTGCCGGGGATACTTTTTCACCATTGAACATGACGGCTCCCAATCGAGATATTTTAATTACGGCACCGACGAATACGGTGCCGACTTGTCTGGTCGCCTGTAATAATTTTGATGGTTCAGCCACTCAAACGTTAGTATTTCCAGAATTTGAAGCTAGCTATTATCCCCCTTCAATTACCTTAAGTAACTGGGTATTCATTGGAAATTATGGTCAAACAAGTTTTCCCGTGGGTATTACAAATCTTGTGGGTGCAGATGATCCTGGCAATGCTCCACAAGGCACTTCAGCTTCCCCATTACGATACTTCATTACTTACAATGGGACGAGTTGTCATTTTCAATTGGGTTCTGTTCCATCGCTGGACTCAATACTTTCAAACTTTCCGGATTCAGTGATTAATAATGGATTATATTTAGTCCGTGATAACGATGGAGACTGTGGTTTTTCGATTGTGGCAAACAATACTGCTGGAGTTCCTTCAGGATCAAAATTTGTAAAAGCTTCATTTAATTTGGGTGCTGCGCCTGCATCAGCGTCTACAAATGAGAGTTTTACGGATCCTACGCCTAGAAATATTCTGAGTCTTATTGGGCTTGTATTTACTGTCGGTGGAGTTGTCTATAAGTGTTATACGGCACGAAAAGCAATTACACAAGATATAAATGAGCTTAACTTGAAGGGTTTTACTAAATTTGGCATGCAAGAACTTAGAAGTCGAGTTACGATTACACGCACGATGAAAACTTTTTTTTCGTGTGCATGTTTATGTACAGATGATCGTAAAATGAGAAAGTACGCGTCTGCTCTTAATGATATTAAAAATGCACTTAAAACTATGGGTGTAAAAACAATGCTTAGAGGTGTGGATGATATCAAAGGGGAAGATAATAAAAAGAAGGCTGAAGACCTTAAAGGTATGGCTGATACAACACAAGCGGGTGGTAAAGCGACTAAGACTGCTGAAAGAAAAGAGTTGGCAGATGATCGTACAACTAGGAGTGAGACTGCAGCCAGGGTTGGTGCAACAACCCAGAGCGCAGTTTCAGCGGTTGCAGCAGCGGCGGGTAGTGGTGGTGCGCTGGCTGTGGGATCGGGTTCTGTTTCAACGCCCACTGTCGTGGGTGCTGCCGCTGCAGCAGCGATGGCTATTGCAGGTTCCGATGTAAGCTTAGCTATCACTCCTGATGCAGCTGCCCTTGCAGTGCCTTCTTCTGTTGCGGCCGCCGGAACCGCTCCGGCCGTCGAAGCCGCTGCGGCAGTTTCTGCGGTTAGCGGTGATGTTACTACGAAAGGTGCCGCTGATGTCTTACTTCCCCCGCCATCGTCACCGAATGGCGATAAGAAACAAGATGCTGAAGATGATTATTTATCAGAAGAAGATATGAAGTTTTTGTTAGAAAAAGTGGTTGATTGTATTAAAGAATTGCCGGTAATAAAAAATAGAAATAGTTGTAAAAGATTATTTGTTTTCTTGGGTTGTGTAAGGGAGCTTAACCAAAAAGATTTCAATGGCTATAAAAAAGATGCAAAATCCCGATCCAATGCAGAATTATTAGCCTCTGAAGTTTATCTGCGTTTACCAGAGTGGTTTAAGAAATCCAAACCCCCAATGGAACCTTTGGCTGCAAAAGATGCTGAAAGATTAAGCGTACATGATGAAATACTTGATGAATGTGCGGATGCTTTAGAGGTTTCTGTTGAATTAAGGGATGCGAAGGATGGGAAGGACGGAAGTGAAAGACGAGCCTTGATTACGGGAGCACGGTCTGATGCTGCACCCGCTGTTGTTTCTGTTGCAGATTCAGACGTTCGTACGCTTGCTAAAAATATAGCTGGGATGCAAGAAGAATTTGGAACTATGAAAAGAGCATTAGGTGGGGTTAGAGCTGCGCTTCGCAAAAATAAAAGAGTTGATGATAAAGGCGGGGTTGCTGTTGGGGGTCCTGGGGGTTCAAGAGATCCTCGAGTTGTAACAATAGGCAGTCCTAAATTTGTAGGATCAGCTGGGGGTCCCGCATCTTCTCGAGCTTCACGCAGTGCGAAAGGAAAAGGTGATGCAGAAGCAGTTGCTATAACAATAGCATCTCCGTCAGCCGGAGAAGGAGCAGCAGCGGCAGCTGCTGCAGCAACACCAACTTCCGCTTCATCACGTTCGATTGCTGCGGCTTCCCCACGACCAGGTGCCGCACCAACGTCACCAGATTCCCGAGCCCCATTGCTTACTTTTTCGGGAGCTGGAAGAAGATCTGCTTCCGCATCGGGGGCTGCTGCCGCGGTGGCTGTGGCGCCTGCTCCAGCGGCTAGGGCTGCTGTAAGTGGATCCGCAGTGGGTAGAGCGACAGGAAGTGCAGCTGCAATTGAAATGGTCGATGTGCGTGTTGTGGAAATCCCATTGGTTGTACCCGGACCGCCGCCAGCACCGGCACCAGCTCCAGAATCAGTATCGGCACCAGCGCCAGCACAAACATCGGCGGTTGCGCCAGTACCAGTTCTTTTATCAGGAGCTGCAGTAGCGCTTGCACCACTCGCACCATTACCACTGCTGGGGGCAGCGCCTGTTCCGGCGCCAGCGCCTGCACCTGCATCCGAAGTTGCAGGGGATGGTGATGATCACGCACCACCTCCGCCGCCTCCACGTTCGCGTACTTCGACTCCGGGTGTGTAATGGGAAGTTTCGACTTGGAATGAGTTAATTTTTTGAGTGCGAGTGATCTACAATCGATGGATTGTAGATCACTCGCTATCAGTAAGTAACCGTTCAGGAGCTGTCGTCCCGAGTGCCCCATGGCCGTTGGCCAAAATATCGAAAATGAACTTCAAAATGATAACATAGGGATTGGTACTGTAGGGGTCGGTCCCCGTGCCGACCCGAATTTTGGGCCGGCACGGGGACCGGCCCCTACGATGCCTAATGATAAAGGGAAGTTCATTAGGAGCCTTTGAAATCTAGAAAAGCGATTAATAAGAAAGTACTTTTAAATTTAAAGTTTACTTCTTTACTGGTAGCGAGGGATCTCATTGATTTGAGGGAGATCCCTCGCTACCAAAAAT
>Ga0207154_1001_pt1 | contig 56755 bp, 40 predicted proteins | sample Alteio_BWMinHeat_28_FD_153576 | JGI IMG/M metagenome (GOLD analysis project Ga0207154, IMG submission 153576) | Enriched cells from forest soil in Barre Woods Harvard Forest LTER site, Petersham, Massachusetts, United States -... | ecosystem: Environmental > Terrestrial > Soil > Temperate forest >... | reverse complement strand
TATTTTGACCCAGGGTTTTGTCACTTGATTTGCAATGATAAATGCAGCAATTCCCGCAATAAATGAAATGGGAATTGTACCACTCCCGATAGCCGCCGCATTTGCTTCATGATCGGCACAGCAAACCGTTCTATCCACCATCACAGTTCTATCGACCGCTTCAAAGTTATTAAGACCGTCTTTTTTAAAAAATTCTTGTTCGAGTAAAGCTCTTTTCCTTTCAATGATATTTTTTAATTCAATCATTTCTGCAAGATTTTTGATTTCACTTTTATCGGGAGTAAATAAATGCAGGAATTCGTCCGGAATAAACCCTATATTACCCGCAACACGAGCCTTTTTTAAATTTAAAAAAGACAAATACAATTCAACAAATTGCTTAATATCGTCTGGAGTTTGTTCATCTAACAAGAATTTGCCAAATAATTCATGTTTAAGAACAGTGTTTTTATTGAGTTTCTTTTGACGAGCGATAAAATGAGGTGGAGACGGAGGCAGAGGTAGAGCTGGGGGTCCCATAATAACGGTATTCGGGTCTGATGTTGGGTTTGTATTTGGACCTGTTCTTACATTAGGAGTGGCTGAACGTAGCTTGACTCCGGGTGGATCACGTCTTGTTTGATTAGAAGCTTCTTGCTTAGGTGGTCTTTCTTGAGCAGATCGATCTCTACTTTCTTGAGCAGCTCGCTCTCTATCTGTTCCTCCTCTATTTCGTTCGGCAATAGCATCTTCATCATCGTCTGCGTCTTTGTCTACCTCTTCGTCGTCGCTTTGGTCACCTCTTTGTTTTATATCTAATTCATCGTATTCTTCGTATTCTTCGTCGCTACCACTTTGTGCTTGTCCAACCCTTTGATCTGATCTTCGTTTTTCATCCCGTTCCCTTTCACGTTCTCTTTCTATTTCCCTTGCCCGATTAATATCATGAATAAGTCTTTGCGGATCTTCCATACTGCTATCCCTCAATCCCTGGACAATAAAATATAATATTTTAAAGAGCATAGGATAAGGGGTTCAATCTTTAAATGTCAACTTTTTTTGATATCATTATTCCGATAATTGTCAAAAATAAAATTGAATATAAACAACTAACTGAGATTACAGACGCGAAGAGTTACTATCTTATTTCAATCGTCTTGGTATTGATATTGATTTTGGTATTTAGGTCGATTCGCTTTTTCATCATTCATGGAATCCAGTACATCCGATGAAAATGCTTTTGCTTTCTCTTTACTATAGCGATTATCATCTGAAAATTTGACAACCGTGTCATCAATCATCAGTTGGTTAGTGTATCGTTTTAACCCTTCAGAAGTGTTTTTAAAGCGGTATAACTTTTGAGATCCATTAAAAGCAACTTCGCTGGGTCGTACCCAAAATTCAGTAAAGGTATACGGAACACCATTTCCTCCCAGATAGGCCGGCCTATCCACCACATGGAAATGAAGATGAGGTTCTACCGAATTACCGCTGTTACCAATTTCAGCAATTTTTTGGCCTTCGTTGATTTTTTCTCCGACTTTTACTTTGATGCTGCCGGGTTTTAAATGTGCATAAAACGCATAGATTCCTTTAGCTAATTCAACCACAACATAATTGCCAGCAATATTCTCTGCCGTTTGTGGTGAGGCTTGTTTTCCTGAATGTGGGACGTTGTCGGGCAGATCATTTTTCAGATCAACGACGGTCCCTCGTGCAGCCGAAGAGACATCCTTGCCATAGGAATAATAACTGGTATTATCATATTCATTCCCTTTGTAAGTTTTACCTTCTAAATCAAGTTGAACAAAATCGATAGCATAACGTTGTGCAAAATAGTTTTGACCATTTACTATCCAATGTGCTAGCCGATGAGAAGAAGTATTCGAGAGACCATTGCTGGCCACCCAATAATCTCCTGTCACGGGGGGGCTTAGCATGGCTTGACTTTCGCGATCAACACGTAAGGGCAAGGTATCTAATTCTTCATGCGAACCATCCCCAGGCTTAACAAAATTAAGCCGATGAAATATTTCCTTGGGGATATCCGATTGGGAATTAAAGGGGACTAATAAGTAAACCAATTTTAGATCACTCGAAGGGATCAGAGAATCGTCTGAAGTTGCGATTCCATCGCTCGATCGCATAATTTTTTTTAAAGAATTTTTGTCGAATCCAACCAGGGGGGTTCCAGTGGCCTTATCATGAACTTGAAGAGATTCTAGGTTTATCGCTTTATTATAAAAATTGGTTAAATACAATTCATACACCAAATAATATTTATCCATGGCTTGAACAGAAATGGGGGTGTCGTAAATGTCGACCATAATTTGAGCCGGTTGGGGTCGAGGGGGAGTTGGGGGTTTTGCGGCATCGCCATGAACACGGGTAATCTGAAAAAGTAAGCAACACGCTAAAAAGCATAAGCATGCGACCGATAAGGCTTTCCGTCTTATCATTTACCCCTCCTTAGGAAGAAACACGACAGCAAGAAACACGATTATTTTTAAACCCGTGTTTTTTTAATAGTAGTCTAAAAAATTAAAAGAACAGAAAAATTAAGATGTTAACCTAAAATTAATTGAGATTTGATTAAATATGTTGATATTAAATTGACCATGCTAATAATATATTTAGATAATTGTCAGCATTATTTCAATTAAATGATTATATTAAGTTAATGAACAAAACGTTTCGACAAATATTCACCTTCGTAATTATTTCCGTTTCGGCCTGCTTTTTTACCTCTGCAATACTGCAAACAACAAGTGCTCAAACAGAATCGACAGAACCCGCCGCCCAAGGCGCCCCCACAAGTGCCTCTGCGACACAACAGCCCAGTGCACCTCAATCGCTGGTATTATCCATTCAATATGGTAAAGGCGGCAGTATTCAAGAATATAATATCAATAGCGGTGAAACGATATTCGTCCCAACAGGAACTCCAGCAAATCCCAATGTACAAGCAATGAATCCTCAAGAAGTTAAAGAGACTGAAGCTTATCAACAGCAACTCAGTCAAGTTTCAGATCAAATTGCAGGAAAAATCACTCAAATTCAAAAAAAACAATTTCAAATTGACAACGAACCTTATCTTGTCTATCGATCTCCTGAAGGAATCGAAAAGCAAGCTCTAGAACGTGATCTAAGAGATCTTGAGCAACGACGGGATCAATTAAATTCACAACGAACCGCTAAAGAAGCCTTAAAACCCGTTCAGCCAGCACCGCCTCCACCGCCAGCAGTTGCCGCAGGGATAACTGTAACCCCCACCATCGAGAGCAATACCGTCATCCTACGTCTTCAATCTCAAGATAAGAAAAGAAGCTCAACCGTTAAGGCTCCGTTGAATGAGTGGGTTATCATATTTGCCGGAGAAAAAGGGAAAGGACTCGATATTTGGGCTAAAGTAGGACCCCCGCAACGATAATTAGGAGCAAATTAATTGTTTTCTTTACCAAAAATTGTATGGTTGTTAGGGTTAATAAGTCTAATCAACGATACCAGCAGTGAATTAATATATCCTTTAATTCCACTTTATTTAAGTTCAGTATTATTAGTGGGTCCACAAACCTTAGGTATTATTGAAGGTGTTGTTGAAGCGTTTGGGAGCCTATTAAAGCTTTTTTCAGGGGTTATTTCTGATAAAATTCAAAACACCAAATGGTTAGTGGTATCGGGTTACAGTCTGTCTTGCATTATAAAGCCATTATTGGCCTTTGCTTTTATCTGGCCTTTAGTCTTGCTAATTCGATTTACGGATAAAATAGGAAAGGCGTTACGTACCGCACCCCGAGATGCTCTACTCGCATCCAGTGTCGACGCAAAAATTAGAGGAAAAGCGTTTGGATTACATCGAGCCATGGATAATGCGGGGGCCGTTATCGGGCCACTTTTAGCAGCAGGATTGTTGTATTTGGGTCTTTCTTTTCAAAAAATATTTTTATGGACCGTGCTTCCTGGCATTCTTTGTATTTTACTAACCTTGATTATTCAGGAACCAAAAAAAGTATCAAAAATATCTGAAATAAAACTATCTGAAAAAGAAAAACCTGGAAAAGAAAAATTTGGAAAAGAAAAAACTCGCTTTCATTGGCAGTTTAAAACCTTACCTAAAATGTTTAAACGTTATTTAGTAGTTGTTGGATTGTTTTCGCTTGGCAATTCTTCTAATATGTTCATTTTATTAAGAGCAAAAGAATTGGGAATTTCAACCGATATGGTTCCCGTGTTATGGGCATTGTGTTCTTTTACAGCTATGCTTTTTTCAACACCTTTATCGGCACTTTCAGATAAATTAGGACGAAAAACCCTTATTATTATGGGGTGGTGTATTTATGGGTTGTTTTATTTAAGCTTAGCGCTTTACAAAATTAATATTCAATGGCTTTGGCCCTTATTTGCCTTTTATGGTTTGTTTATGGCTGCCAGTGAGGGGACTGAAAAAGCCTATGTGGCAGATTTATCGGGAACTTCGTCCTTAGGAACCACCTACGGTTGGTTTAGTATGGTTTCAGGAATTATGCTACTTCCCGCCTCTATATTGTTTGGTTATTTCTGGCAATGGCTTCATCCTGAGTTTGCGTTTCTTTTTTCAGCTCTGCTCGCACTCCTGGCAATGCTATTATTAAAATTTTGGGTTAAGTCATAATAAGTCACAATGTAAATGGGCCTGCACGGGTCTTTTTAGGTGTCAGACACCGTTCCTAGGCTAAACAATGTCTATGGCTTTCTGAACGGTGTCTGACACCTAAAAAGCCCAGGGACCGGCCTTTACAATTTATCATTATTGTTCATTACCAACATGCGTATCTCGGTTAAATGTTCAATGGCAAACCTCACCCCTTCTCGACCCATCCCACTGTCTTTACTACCCCCATAAGGCATATTATCGCTGCGCCAGGAGGGAATATCATTTATAACCACACCTCCTACCTCGAGGACATCCCAGGCTAATTGAGCTCGATAAAGATCACGCGTAAAAACGCCTGCTTGTAAACCAAATCGACTATTATTAACCGCTTGCAAGGCTTCATTAAAATTGTTATACGGTATTAAAACTGCCAAAGGACCAAAAACTTCATCCTTAATAACTTTCTCGTTGGGGGGAACATTTTCAAGCAAGGTTGCCTCGACAAGCGATCCCGTTCGCTTACCTCCCGTCAGTACCCGAGCCCCTGCTTTCTTTGCCAAATCAATCCATTCAATCAACCGTTTTGCATCTTTTTCAGAAATAACTGGGCCAATAAAATTATCGGGATCTTTAGGATCACCCGCTTTTAGAGTAGAAATTTGTTCAACCAGCATTTTCTTTAATTTTTCATAGATAGAGTGATGAGCATAAATACGTTGCACAGAAATACAACTTTGTCCCGCCTGATAAAAAGATCCGAAGATCAAACGTTTTGCGGCAAATTCTAAATTCGCGCTTTCATCGATGATACACCCTGCGTTTCCGCCTAATTCTAATATGACTTCTTTTTTCGAAGCCTTAGCTTTTAATTGCCATCCAACGACATCTGAACCTGTAAAGCTTAAAAGTATAAGGCGATCATCTGCAACCAAGTGTTCGGCATCTTGTCCAGAACAGGGTAAAATTGAAAAAGCACCTTTAGGGAGATCCGTCTCGGCCAAAACCTCACCAATAATAAGCGCAGAAATTGGGGTCAAACTTGCAGGCTTTAATATAAATGGACACCCCACCGCAATGGCAGGAGCAATTTTATGAGCAGGAAGATTTAATGGAAAATTAAATGGCGTAATAAACAAACAAGGTCCGATGGGAACGCGTTTCCAAAATCCAAGGTAACCCGAGCCACTCTCGCTAATGTCTAGTGGAATCATTTCTCCATAAATGCGTGTGGCTTCTTCCGCGGCAAGTTTAAACGTACCAATTAAACGTTGTACTTCTCGTTTAGAATCGTTTATGGGTTTTCCCACTTCCAAACATAATATTTCAACCAATTCATCAAATCGATCAGTAAAACGTTTAGCGCAATGCTCTAATATTTGTTTTCGAGCAATCGCAGACATTTGTCGAAAAGGGTGTGTGGCTGAAACCGCAAGCTCAATTGACTTTTCTAAAAGAGATTTATCCGCGAGGGATACTTCAGCGATCATATTGCCGGAGTATTTATCATAAACTGGAAGAAAAGTTTTTCCTTGAATTGGGATATTGCCCAAGTATAAAGGATATTGAGTCGTGTCCATACGAATTCCTTAAGTGGCTTAGGGTCAGGTCTAACAAAAGTGGCATGCGGTCAGTATTGATTCTAACGTTTAACGCTTTGTTAGACCTGCCCCCCTTAACTTGCTGTGATAATAGCCATAGGAAAAATAAATAACAAGGCCTATTGTCATCCAAACGATAAAACGTAACCAGGTGGCTAAGGGTAAACTAATCATTAAATACCCACAAGAAAGTATTCCAAAGAATGGAATATAGGGGCTAAAAGGGATTTTAAAGGGCCGGATTAACTCTGGGTGCGTTTTTCGTAAAACAATAACCCCTGCACACACAATAATAAATGCCGATAAGGTCCCAATATTAACCATTTCCGCCATCAATCCTATAGGGGTTAAGCCTGCCGCTAGCGCAATAATACTGCCACCAAAGACTAATATTCTAACCGGGGTTTGGGTAATGGGGTTAATTTCAGAAAAGAATTCAAATAGTAGTCCATCTCGACTCATGGCAAAAAACACCCGTGAAAGTCCATAAATGAAAAGTAAAATGACCGAAGTTAATCCCGCAATGGCGCCAAATGAAACTAATCCCCCCGAAAAAGTATGCCCCAAATTTAATAAGGTTTGGGCCACCGGAGATTTCACATTTAAGGTACTGTAATCGGCAATGGCGGTTAGTAAACCCGAAACAACAATATAAATTAATGTGCAAACGAAGAGCGATCCAATAATACCTATCGATAAACCCCGTTGAGGATCTTTGGCTTCTTCGGCCGCCGTTGAAACAGCATCAAACCCAATGTATGCGAAAAACACCAAGGCGGCACCACTGACCACTCCACTCCAACCGAAGGGCATAAAAGGATGCCAATATTTAAAGTTTACCTCAGTCGCTGCAACGGCAATAAAAATAACGATAACAGCCAATTTAATTGATACGATGACGGCATTAAAGCGAGCGCTTTGCTTAACGCCCAGAATTAAAATTAAGGTTAATAGCGCAACAATGGACATGGCAGAAACATTAAGAATACCGCCTTCCAATGGCCCTTTTTGGAATGCGTCTGGAATATGTAGTCCTAAGACCGACAAGGCATTATTCATATAGCCTGACCAACCAATGGCAACAGTACAGGCTCCCGCGGCATATTCTAAAATTAAATCCCAGCCAATAATCCAAGCAATTAATTCACCAAAACTGGCATAAGCATAGTTATAAGCCGACCCCGATCCCCCAATACTGCTGGCCAACTCTGCATAGGATAGCGCTGCAAAAGAACACGCAATGCCTGCAAGGACATAAGACAGTACTACGGCAGGGCCAGCATGTGTCGCTGCCGCTATTCCAGTAAGTACAAAAATACCTGCCCCAATAATGGCGCCAATGCCGAATAATATTAAATCAAATGAGGATAAGCAGCGTCTTAGTTTTCCATGCTCACTTTCGGAAACAATCATTTTTTTACTAAATAAATCCATCTTTGCACTATCCATTTTGTTTTTTGCTTTTTCAACTTCAATTTTTCATTGAAGTCTCTTTGCAAAATTGAACTAGATATATACAAGATAGCAGTGAATTCATGGACCGGCATAGTAGGGTGTCAAGTCTTGAAATTTGAAATTAATTTTCAAATATCAACACTTGACACCCTACCCCACTACCCCAGCTCTTGACCTATAGTCTGCATTTGTTTTGAAGGAGCCCGCCACAGCTTGAGCATTACCGAGGAAATAACCAATAAAATAGTCGCCACATAGAGAGGTAAGGTTATATTGACTTGTTCAAGGTAGGTAGAGATCAATGGCGTTAAAGCCCAGGCAATGGCCACCAGCGCTTCCGAGACGCCCATAACCCAACCCTGTTCATCTCGAGAAACAGAATTTGAGAAAAATTTAACCATCAATGAATATACGGAAGCCATTGTCGATCCTGCCACCAATGCGCTTGTTCCCATAAGGGCAGTACTGGGTTCAAGAGTAATGAAAAATACACAGGCTGTTCCGGTCAATAAACAACCTAGTGCAATAGTGGTATCTTGAAAATATCGACCAATAATTCTTATAAACCACGTCGATCCAAACGCAAAACCAATGCCTAAAAATGACATAAACGCACTAATATCGCCTGCCGTAAAATTATATTTTTTTAATAAAAATATGGTGACGTATTGAAAATAAAAACTCCACCCCAATTGCCACATCAAAAATACTAACGATAAAAAACGTATGTTAGGCACAATAAAGGGAGCAATCGCAAGTTCTAAAAATTTAAGCCATTCTAAAGACTTTGATTTTGCAGGAATAAAAGTCTCTTTAAAAAGAAAACATAAGAGAATAATATTCACAAAACCAATTAAAGCGGCAATATAAAATGGGGTTGAAAAGGAAAACCAGGAAATGATACTCGGATCTGAACAAAATCCTGCCAACAATGGGCCTACAATAAACCCAAGTGAAGCCGCAAAAATCAACAAGCCTAAATTATTCGCTGAAGTTTTCTCGGTACTAATATCAATGACAGAAGCTTGCGCAATGGGCATGGTTCCCGACGTTAGCCCTGCCAAGACGCGACTAAATAAAAGTAAAGGAACGCAAGCAATGTCAATGGCAAATCCTGCAAGAAAGTAACTAAAGGCAGCACCGAATATAGAAATTAATAATATTCTTTTTCGCCCAAACCGATCGGAAAGACTGCCTAAAAGCGTCGCACCAAAATATAAGCAAATCGGAAAGATGGCTAAGGTTAGGTTATACCAAAAGCTTTTTAGAAATGGGGAGGCTTCAGGTCCTAAGATACCATTATTATCCATAAATACGGGAACCAAAATGGGATAGAAAATTCCAAACCCAATATGATCAATTAATACCAATAAAAAAAGGGGTATCAGTGGACTTTTAAAATTAATGTTAATCTTAGAAATAATAAAATTCGCAATCATAAGATCTTACCTTAGAGTTAGCTTAGACAAAATAGTCTTGACAAAAAAGGGGAAGAAGAACAAATCAATTAACTTTACAATGTGAACGGTTGGTTTTTACAAACCGATTAAATTATTTATTAATATTTAGAGTTGCATTGACGTAACGACCAGGCTGAAAAAAATACATTATATATTTATTTTCATTTCAATAATACTGGTTAAAATACTAGCTCTTCGTCCAATACTAATTAGAATTCACCACCCAGATATACTTATTTCTACGAAAAAGTTCAGCTTTAGATCGAGGGATCTTTTTATTTGCGTTTTTTTGCAGCTAGGCCGATTGAAAGTAACACTAATCCTGCCACTAAAGAAATTCCAGAAACAACGGGAGGGACCTCTATTTTCTTTTCTTTCTTTTCTGTTACTTGTAGATGCCCGACTTCAGGTAATTTTAGTTCAGCAACTTGTTCTGTGGTTGAAAAGCTAACACTTTGATAATAAAAAGAAGCTCCACCAAATGCGATTAAGATAAGACCAAAAATAATAAGCGATAATTTCATCAAAACTCCAATGCTACTCTGCCAATATACAGGGACACTATAGCAAAACGCTACACTATACTCGAACACTTATTGATTATAGCAAGACAAATCATCATAGCCATCTCGTTAATGGAGTGTTTTAGGCCGTAATTGAACAAAAAACATAAAATTAATCGGTTGACATAGAACACTTGAATAGTGAATACTATCGTAAATTGATAGAGTTTTATTGAGAAGTACCATTAAAATAACTTCCACAAGGAGATTGTATATGTTAACTAAATTAGGCGCCATTGTTATCATGACTTCTATGCTGTCCGGTTGCAAGTGGACTGAAAACCACGACTATACGATGATGGAAGATGAACAATACTATAAATATAATAATTACGACAACCACTACAACAACCATTACAACAAAAACAAAAAAACCATCAAAAATCAAACCAAATACCAGGCTGGACAAAAGTATTCGGGACAGAAATATTCAGGACAACAGTATTCGTACCATTATCATGAGTATGATGATCCTTATTACTATTCCCCAAGACGCGGTGGTCGAGGATATTACAATCATCAAGAAATCACTCAACAACAAGTCAATCAGAATGTAAACGCAAACCAATACCATTATTACAATGACAATCACCCTCAACGCGGAGGCAATCAATATCACGCGGGACCCCCTCCTGGCGGCAATGGTGGTGGTGGAAGAGATCGGGGTGGAAGAGGTCCTAGAGGACAGGATAGAGGTCCTGATCAAGCTCAAAATAGAAGACCTAATCATTTTTCAGAAGAACAATATCGTGCAGACCATGCTCGAGAGCAAGCACGCCAACAAGCACGACAAAATCAAATTGATGCTGATCGAAGAATGGCGGAACGTTTGCAAGCTGAAGAATATGCCAGAGCGAACCGCCAAGCTCAAGAAAATCGTGATAGAGTGAATCGTCAAGCTCAAGAACAACAGGCCAGAGCTAATCGTCAAGCTCAAATTGATGCCGATAGAAGAATGGCAGAACGTTTACAGGCTGAAGAGCATGCCAGAGCAAATCGACAAGCACAAGCTCAAGAACAACAGGCCAGAGCGAATCGCCAAGCACAAATTGATGCCGATAGAAGAATGGCGGAACGTCTTCAAGCAGAGGAAAATGCTAGAGCAGTTGCAAGACATCAAAACAATCAAAACGTTCAAAATAGAGACGCTGGACGACAAGCTCAAATTGCTGCAGACCATGAAATGGCTGTTCGTTTACAAGCAGAAGAGTTTGCGCGACAGGGCCATTAGTTCAAAGATATGTGTTTTGTAGGGGCCGGTCTTGTGCCGGCCCTTCAAGGTCGGCACAGAGACCCATCCCTACAATGTCTCCAATGCAGATAAAATCCAATTGGGCATAAGTATTGTTTTAGCAACTTGATCTAAGGTTGCATTGCCCGTTAATACCAAAGCAGAATCAATACCAACATTTCTTGCACCTAGGATATCGGTTTCTAAGGTATCCCCTATCATTACTATTTTCTTTTTGTCGTTAATTCCCCATTCATTCATTTTTTCAATTGCAATTTCATAAATAGCAGGATAGGGTTTTCCATAGTAATAAACCATCCCGCCCAGCGTTTGATATTGCTCTGCAAGCACCCCGGCACAATAACGACGTTTATTTCCATTAAGTAAAATCTTATCTGGATTTGCACATACCATTGGAAGATCCAACATCAAAGCTTTATGAAATAAAGCATTATATTGATTTAAATCTTCATCCTCATCTAAATAGGCTGTTAACAGAATAAAGCTTGCTTCTTCTAGATTTTCTGTTACATCCACCTTTAAACCAGACAAAATATCATGATTTCGAGCCGCGCCTAAATGATAAAAACACCGACCTTTTCCCTTTTTTTCTAGGATTTTAAAAACAGAATCATCGAAATGGATTAATTGGTGGCGTACAATGTCACCCGAGGTCAATACCATTTCTGTCGAGCAATGAATCCCATACCCCAACAACTTTTGATAAGTGAGGTTTCCCGGGCGGGGAATATTGGATAAGAAAATAATTTTTTTACCTAAAGATAATATATGATTTAGGCACGCAATCGAATTCGGATAAGGATTAATCCCATCGTGAATGACTCCCCAAACGTCAACAAAAAAAGCTTCATAGTATTTAAGAAGTTGATTTGTCTTAACCCAGGATATTTCGGGGCTGATTAACCTATTGTCATCTTGCATCTCATTCATCTACGATTTCCCATGTACTCAATTTAGTAACAACTCAAGCGATAATTTTTGGCATATCGACAGTTGTACTTCTCATATACGCACAATATTAATACTGAATATAAACATAGTCGTATTAATCCAAACAGTAACTCAGATTATACAAAAAAAGTTCTAAATATAGAAGAGATTAAGAAATTAAAAGAAAAATAATAAAAAGCAGCCAGAAACTTGATATTTAATTGTTTTTAATGGTTCGATAAACCCCTATAAATCACGCTCGGTGCTAAACTTTTAATTATGCACTCGAAAATCTTGAATTAGTCAACCATGTATACAAGTGTTAACAGGTCATTGAAATTTAAGGGTAAATACTATGATTTGGACAGTCATTGCAAATACAAGCCAATGTAAAATCTATGAATATGATCGGAAAACCCATGAACTACAGCTCCTTAAAGAGTTGTTTCATCCTGAGTCTAGATTAAAGGATCATGACTTGGCTTCAGACAAACCCGGGCATTACAAAAGCCATAATACTAATCGTGGAGCTTACACCCCGGATACCGATCCTCATGAAAATGAATTGGAACATTTCGCTCATCTGGTTGCAAAAGAAATGGATAACGGAAGAACACAAAATGAATACGAAGGTCTTGTACTGATTAGTCTTCCCAAAATGTTGGGACTCATCAAAAATACAAGTAACCCACAAGTACAAAAACTGATTATTGAAACCATTAATAAAGATAATATCCATTTTACAAAAGATGAAATCATTAACGAGTTAAGGCTAGCGCTTCATAGGCCAAAAGAATAAACATGAGCGAATTGCGACCATTATCGGCAAAAAAGCTGGGGCAAAACACCGATTCTAGCCTTTTTGAATTTGAATCAACCGACGATCTTATTGAATTATCAGAATTTGTAGGCCAAACGCGAGCGATTAATTCATTACAATTTGGGGTTGGAATAAAAGCTGAAGGGTATAATCTATTTGCCACAGGGCATGCCGGAACCGGTAGACGAGATTTTATTCGCACCACGCTAGGCAAAGAAGCAAGCCGTGAACCCGTACCTTCCGACTGGTGCTACATCAATAATTTCAAAGATCCTCAAAAACCTATCGCTTTGGAACTTCCAGCCGGCCTTGGAAGATCACTACGCAACGATATGGAAGACTTGATTGAAGATCTCTCCATTTCAATTTCGGTGGTTTTTGAAAGTGATGAATACCGAAATCAAATGCAATTGATTGCTGATCAATATAATCAAATACAAGAAACAGAATTAAAAGAAATCAGTAATAATGCCAAAAAGGAGGGCTTAATCATTGTCTCATCTGCCCAAGGTTTCGCCGTGGCGCCTCAAAACTCTAAAGGCGAGGCAATGACCTCAGAAGAATTTTCCAAACTTTCTGACAGAAGCAAAAACAAATTAGAGAAATTAATCGATCTTCACACACAAAAAATTACTAATTTCTTAAAACAAATTCCAAAACTTCAACGAGAACGTCGAAAAAAAGAAAAAGAAATAACAGGGGAAGTTACCCTATCTGTTGTAAAGCATATCATCGAAGAAATTAAAGATAAATATCAAGAATTTCCTGAAATAATAAAATATCTTTCCGAAGTGCAAGAAGATGTTATTTTAAATGCTAAAGATTTCATGAAACGTGAAGAGGAAAGCAGTTCTCCTTTTATGCCGCATGAAAAAACTATCCTAGCACGGTATAAAGTGAATGTATTGATTGACAATTCCGAAACCTTGGGTGCCCCCATCGTATTTGAACCAAATCCAAACTATCATAATTTAATTTGCCGAGTAGAACATCGTGCCCAATTTGGGACACTTTCTACCGATTTCACCTTAATTAAACCCGGTGCGCTGCATAAAGCTAACGGTGGGTACCTCATTATTGATCTATTAAAGTTGCTTCATCATCCTTTTGCTTGGGAGGGTCTTAAACGCGCTTTATTTTCAAATCAAATATTGATTGAGCCACCCGAAAAATTACTGGGATTAATGAGTACGACCTCGCTTGATCCTATGCCAATTCCATTAAAAATAAAGGTAATCATACTTGGAACGCGTTCTCAGTATTTTAAATTATGTGAAGAAGATCCCGATTTTAATGATTTATTTAAAGTCGTGGTTGATTTTGAAAAAGAACTCGACCGAACGCCTGAAAACATTAAAAAATGTGCTCAAATGATAGCAACCCTAATCAGGAAAGATAATTTATTGCCCTTTCATCGTGATGCCATTGCCAAAATTATGGATCAGTTAACACGTTTGGCCACATACAACGAAAAAATATCAATGCATATGAGAAACATCAAAAATTTAATCAGTGAATCCAACTTTGAAGCCAGTAAAGCGGGACACTCATTAGTTATGAAAGAAGATGTAACACGTGCCATTGAAGGTCAAATATATCGTATTGATCGATATCGAGAAGAGCTCTATGAGCTCTATACAAAAAATACAATATTAGTAGAGACCACGGGAAGAACCGTTGGACAAGTAAATGCGTTATCCGTCCATGCATTAGGGGATTATCGTGTTGGCAAAATTTCTCGTGTCACAGCCAGGGTGCGTGTGGGATCCAGTGGGGTTGTCGATATACAACGTGAAGCAAAGTTGGGGGGGGCCGTTCACACCAAAGCGGTTATGATTTTATCAAGTTTTTTATCGTCACGATATAACGTTGATCAATCCTTATCACTGACAGCAAATCTTGTGTTTGAGCAATCCTACAGCACTGTTGAGGGTGATAGCGCATCCGCCGCAGAACTTTGCGCCCTCCTCTCTGCTCTTTCTGAAGTCCCCATTAAGCAATATTTTTCAATTACGGGATCAATCAATCAACATGGGATTATTCAAGCCATAGGAGGGATTAATGAAAAAATCGAAGGTTTTTATGATATTTGCAAATTAAAAGGATTTACAGGAAAACAAGCTGTCATTATCCCAAGCTCCAATGTAGTCAATTTGATGTTAAGACAAGATATTATTGAGGCAGTTAACAATAATGAATTTAGAATATACGCGGTGGACAATATCGATCACGCAATATCGTTATTAACAGGGATTGAGGCAGGAGAACGAGAAGACGATCAAGATGAATTTCCGAAAGGAAGCATTAATGAACGAGTCGAAAATCGCTTAAAATTGTTTTCAAAGAAAAAAAACGAATCAAAAAAATAAGGAGTGTCTTCATGATATTTTCAAATATACTTTCTGCCATTGGGAACACTCCTATTGTAAAGCTGAATAAAATCACAAGCGAAATCAACCCTAAAGTGAACATTTATGCAAAATTAGAATTTTTAAATCCTTCGGGAAGCGTTAAAGATCGAATGGCTAAATACATTATTGAACATGCTGAACAAACCGGATTATTATCTCCTGGAAGTACCATCATTGAAAATTCTTCCGGGAATACCGGGGCATCACTTGCCATGATTTGTGCTATTAAGGGATATCAATGTATTATTACCATGCCTGATAAAATGAGTGATGAGAAAAAGAACTTAATGCGTGGATTTGGTGCAAAAGTGATTGTAACACCTACCAATGTCGATCACGATTCTCCTGAAAGTTATTATTCCACGGCCAAACGTCTCGCCACTGAAATTCCAAATTCTTATTATCCTGATCAATATAATAATCAAACGAACATTGATGCACATTATAGGAATACAGGGCCTGAAATCTGGGAACAAATGCAGGGAAAAATTGATATTCTGGTAGCGGGCGCTGGGACCGGTGGCACTATTTCAGGGGTGGGACGATTTTTAAAAGAACGCAATCCTAAGATTAAGATCATTGCCGTTGACCCCATCGGTTCCGTTTTTTATAATTTTTTTAAAACTAAGACATTGATCACACCACATTCGTATAAAGTAGAAGGTATAGGAGAAGACTATTTAGTAAAATGTTTGGACATGAGTGTGCTTGATGATATTATCCAGAGCAACGATAAGGATTCATTTCTAATGACGCGTCTTTTGATGAATCTTGAGGGATTATTCGCAGGAGGATCCAGTGGAGCTGCGGTATTTGCCGCCTTGAATATTGCTAAGAGCTGTCACATTCCTCAAAATATTTTAGTCATTTTGCCCGATTCTGGGAATCGATATCTAAGCAAGTTATATAATGATGAATGGATGAAAGAACATGGGTTTTTGTGATGGCCTAAGACCAAAATTCTCAGTACCACTACCGGTACCAGTACCAAAAATACGAAGAGACTACAGGATATTGTATGAAATTTGATACTCGAGCCATTCATGTTGGCGAAGAACCGAACTTCAAGGAAGGCGGAATGGGAGATGTCGTCGTCCCAATTCATCTTTCCTCGACCTTTGCACGCGCTGAAGTCGATACTCCCACCCAAGGCTATGAATATTCTCGAACCCAAAACCCCACCCGAAAGGCACTAGAACAAAGATTGGCCAGCCTTGAAAATGCTCAGTATGGACTCGCCTTCTCTTCAGGAATGGCCGCTGAAACCACCCTAATTCTATCGTTATTGAAAGAAGGAGATCATATCATCGCGTTTGATGATCTTTACGGAGGTTCAAAACGATTATTTAATCGATTGTTTAAAGCACGATTTAATATTCATGTTACTTATGTGGACGCTCGAGATCTCAATGCTGTTCAAGCAGCCATTCTTAAGAAAACAAAAATGATTTGGTTGGAGACACCCACGAATCCCCTATTAAAAATCTGTGATATAGAAACCATTTCTGAAATTTGTAAAAAGAATGAACTCCTTTTGGTAGTGGATAATACCTTTATGAGCCCCTATTTTCAAAACCCTTTAAAATGGGGGGCCGATGTGGTTGTTCACAGCAGCACTAAATACATCAATGGTCACAGCGATTCCGTTGGAGGATCATTGATGATTAACAATCATGAAATTTTTGAACACCTCAAATTTATGCAAAACGCTACGGGAGCCATTTTATCCCCTTTTGATTCCTATATGGTATTAAGAGGCAGTAAAACACTTGGGATACGAATGGAAAAACACCAAACAAATGCTTTAAAAATTTGCGAATTTTTAGAAAAGCATCCGAAAGTTTCAAAGGTAATTTATCCAGGCCTTAAATCCCATCCTGAATATGATTTGACAAACACACAAATGTCTGGGTTTGGCGGCATGATTTCTTTCGAGCTTAATGCAGATTTGCATAAAACTAAAAAATTTGTTGAAAGTTTAAAGTACTTTTTAATTGCGGAAAGTTTGGGAGGTGTCGAGTCTTTAATCGAAATCCCCTCTTTAATGACCCATGCCTCGTTAACCGCTGACGATAGGAAACAAATTGGGCTTAGTGACAATCTCATACGTCTGTCTGTGGGGATTGAAGACAGTGAAGATTTGTTGCAAGATTTAGATCAGGCGTTTTATAGAATCGACACGTAGGGGCCCGACACGTGCCTGCCCATGTAGGGGCCGGTCCCCATGCCGGCCCATGTAGGGGCCGGTCCCTGTGCCGGCCCATGTAGGGACCGGTCCCTGTGCCGGCCCAAATAAAGGAAAAATAAACATGTCAAAAAAAACTGACCAAGAATGGCGACAACACCTTACCCATGAACAATACCGGATTTGCCGTGAATGTGGCACAGAGCCGCCTTTCTCAGGCGAATATCTTCACCACAAAGGAAATGGCCAATTTGTCTGTGTAGCTTGTAATAACCCTTTATTCAACTCCTCGACCAAGTACGATTCTGGTAGCGGTTGGCCAAGCTTTTGGGAACCTATTGATGAAAATGCAATTATACAGAAAACGGATCCTCGACATAAAGGCGGGGGTTTAGAAGTCATATGCGCTCAATGTGAATCACACCTTGGTCATGTCTTTAATGATGGCCCTCCGCCGACAGGATTACGTTATTGCATCAATTCCGTAGCCCTTAAATTTGCCTCTGACTCCTCCAAGGATAAATATCTATGATTTTTCAAGATCGCGAAGATGCTGCTGAAAAACTCGTAAATAAATTGCAAGCCTATAAAGGCATAAATCCACTCGTGCTTGCGGTACCCAGAGGCGCCATTAAAATGGCCGATATTATTGCTCGAGAATTGGACGGTGAATTAAGTGTTATTTTAGTGCATAAAATTGGTGCTCCTGGAAATGAAGAATTTGCAATTGCTGCCGTAGGACTTTCTGGTCACATTGATCGTCAATCCTACGTCGAACGATTAAGAATATCTGACGAATACTTAAACGCAAAGGCCCAAGAACAAATCAAAATTCTCAAAGCACGAAGCCAAAAATATGGCCTTAAAGAACCTAATTACACAAATCGAACCATCATTATTGTGGATGATGGCATTGCGACGGGAGCCACTTTGCTCAGCGCTATTCATGAAGTTAAAACTCATCAACCCGCCAAAATTATTATTGCAGCGCCGGTGGCCGCCAGTAGCTCGGCAGAATTAATACGTAAAGAAGTGGATGAATTGGTTGTATTATATGAAACCGAGAATTTTTATGCCGTAAGCCAATTTTATAAAGATTTTAATCAAGTATCCGATGAAGAAGTTATTGAAGTTCTTAAACAATCAAAAGAATCAAAGCATTAACATCCTGTAATTAAGCAACTTTATCCTGATATATCCTAATTTCAACACGAGCTCCCAAGGCTGCAGCAGCTCTTTTAAGACTTTTTAAGGTCATATTACAATTGGATTCTAACCGTTGATATTGCTGATAAGGAACTTTCAATTTTTTAGCCACTTCAGACATCGTTTTCCTCTGCGAACGTCTTAGAAGATGTAATAAAATAGGAGCAGCAACATCGACACTCACCGTAACAGGATACTCACCTTTCTTACCTAAAGAAGGCATCGGTATAATATCGTCGTTTTCTGCCATGGTCAATAAAACACCATCCAAAGCCTCTCGTGCATTATATAGAGCCTTTTGAAGCGAAGTCCCTTCTGAAAAAACATTTTTTAAATCACGAAAAGTAACCAAAAAAATTTCATTTTCTTTAGTAATTTTTGCAAAATAGGTTAACCCAAGTTCTTTTGCCATCTACTTCCCCCCTTTTTACCGCAAAATTACACCACTAATTTTTTCTATACTTTTTAATGTGCCTATGGCAATATCCTTGTTCCCATGTACAGGGACCGGACATACTATTCTTCCATTCGTCATAATATGATGACTCCCACGCACTCGTGCACACCAGAAACCACTTTTTTCTAACTTCCGAATAATCGTTTTTCCATTCATTAGACTGAACTCACATAATATAATATGTAATGTCAATTTACGCAAGTATTTATGATAATAGAAATAAAATATTAATATAATCAGTTTCTTAGCGGATCGATATTAGAAAACCTGGATGAATAATTAGCATTTTTGACCATTTGTAACTACCCAGGTACCCCCTAGAGCTGCGGAAAAAAGATGATTTTTTTTGTGGATCGTCATCCCCTTGATAAGCGGGGATCCAAAAAATCTTCTTTATAAAAGCTGGATTCCCGCTTATCAAGGGAATGACGGTACCTGGTAGTTACTGACCATTTTAGCGCGATAGCCCTGACGGTTGACGAGGCTGGAATGTTGTAGGGTCTGTTGACATGTCAACAGACCCTAGTCTAAACATCTTTAACAATATTTCGTAAACCAGTCTACCGCCAACTCTGCAACCTTCTCTAATGCTCCTGCTTCTTCAAATAAATGAGTGGCCCTAGGGATGATGACCAATTCTTTCTTGCATTTCATCTTATCCAATGCTTCTTGATTTATATCGATCACAATTCCATCCGCACCACCAACAATAAGTAATGTAGGAACCGAAACTCTTGCCAACGAACCATAGGCTAAATCGGGCCGTCCACCTCGTGAAACTATCGCAAAGACATAATTTGGATCTTTAGCCGCTGCTTCAATTGCAGCCCCTGCCCCAGTGCTTGCGCCAAAAAATCCAATTTTAAGTTTGTTTATTTTAAAGTAATCCATTAGCCAATTTTTTGCTAAATTAAGTCGATTCGACAATAAATCAATATCAAACACGTTTTTACGATTATCTATGTTTTCTTCTTTTTCAGACAATAAATCCATCAGCAACGTTCCAAATTGCGCCTTTTGCAATTCCCTAGCAACAAAATTGTTACGAGGGCTAAATCGCCCACTGCCACTGCCATGTGCAAACAGGATCAACCCTTTTGGATGTGCTGGTAAGGCAAGGATGCCATTTAACTCTAAATCATTAACAGTTATAACAACTTCTTGTTCCAATTCGTTTAATTCAATTTCGTTTTTCATTCACTTCACTCCTTTTTTTTAACTTTTTAACTTTTGTTTTTTGCTTTTTTGTTCAAAAATAAGCTATAAAAAATGCTTGTAGCAAGAACCCCCGCAATGAACAACAATGCAATCACAATCGGAATGTGAATCCAAGGGGCCACCAAGATTTTTAATCCTGCAAACATCAGAATAACACCAAGCCCATATTTGAGATAAGAGAATTTTTCTGCCATATGAGCCAATAAAAAATAAAGTGATCTTAGGCCAAGAATAGCAAAGATATTTGAGGTAAACACAATAAAAGGGTCTCGGGTAATCGCAAAAACCGCTGGGATACTATCCAAAGCGAACACTAAATCGCTAAACTCAATCAACACTAAGGTTGATAACAAAGGCGTTATATAGAATTTATTGTGTTCAATTATAAAAAATTTTTCGCCATGCAATTTTTTCGTAATATTGAAGCGTTTATAAAACTTATTGAGAACTTTTTTACGTACTATTGATTTTTCTTGTCTTGTAACCAACATCTTAACGCCCGTGAAGACTAGAAAAACGCCAAAAACATAGAGTATCCACGCAAATTTTCCAATCAACCAGAGCCCCGACAATATCATTACCAAACGCATGGCTATGGCCCCTAAAACACCATAGAATAATATTTTTCTTTGACAATCTTGTGGAATAGAAAAATAGTTAAATAACATAAGAAAGACAAACATATTATCGATGGAAAGGGATTCTTCTATTAAATACGCTGTAAAAAATTCTAATGCTTTTTCTTTAGCAAAATGGGCATCATGGTTAAACGACAACGTCAACCATAAAAGAAGATTGAACAGGAATGCCAAACCCACCCATACTGCTACCCAAATAAATGTTGTTCGAGCCGAGGGTCTACGTGTTTTTTTTCCACCCAGTAAAAATAAGTCAATAGCCAGCATCACTATAATAAAACTAATGAATCCAACCCACATCCATCGATTGCTGATTGTTTGCATCTATCGTATTCTCAGATACATTTCTGTGTTCTCAAAATTATTGAACGTGTTCTTAAAACCATTTGCTTGTTCTCAAATAAATGAGGTCTAATCATATCTCAACGCCGTCCTTTTATCATGACGAACTTCTGAAGTAACTGAAGGATTTTTTAATAACATCAACAGTATCGCTCCTCCAATCAAAAATACTAAAATACTGCCCATTCCTATCCGTTGGCTGGCAAACAGGGCCGTCACTGTTCCCACCAACCAGGGTCCCATAAAAGCTGTAACTTTACCAGATAATGCGAACAAGCCAAAAAATTCAGACATTCGTTCTTTCGGAGTGATATGGACCATAAAGGTTCGGCTGGCCGCTTGAATTGGTCCCACAAATAAGGAGATAAATAAGGAAAATACCCAAAACCAGGTAATGGATTCCACCAGCAGTATGGCGGTTAATCCCAAAATCAAACACAACAAACCAATTAACATGACATTTTTAGATCCTATAATATCGTCCAGCCAAGCAAATAGGATGGCTCCTAATCCTGCGGAGATATTCATTGCGATTCCAAACTTTACAATTTCTGCAGGGGATAGTTTAAACACGCCTGCGGCATAAATACCTCCAAAGGCAAACAAAGTATTTAATCCATCGATAAATAACATTCGTGCAACAAGAAATAAACCCACATGTTTATACCCACGTAATTTTGATAAATTCTTTAGAAAAAATGAGCAACCTTCAATAACGGCGGCTTTCATGGTAATTTCTTTTTTTCTTTGATCGGGAACCTTCAAAAACAGGGGCAAGGAAAAGATTAAAAGCCAAATGCCTACCAGTGGTCCACAAAGACGAAGTTGTTCGGCCTCCTTGATGTTTAAATTAAACCATTCTCCTCCCTTTTGAATAAGCATCAAAGCCAAAATAAGCGAAATCACTCCACCACCATAACCAAAACCCCAAGCCCAACCCGATAATCTGCCTAAATATTGTTTTTTTACCAAACCATGCATCATGGAGTTATAAAAAACATAGGCCAATTCGAAACCAATGGTTCCAATAATGACCCAGGTCAGTGTCCAGTGGATGTAGGCCGGTGAAGGCTTTGAAAACCACAATAAACTTGCACAGACTGCGGTTAAGAGTGTGAAGAAAAAAATCCAGGGTTTGCGTCTTCCCTGTTTATCGGCAATGGCACCTAAAAAAGTGCTTAATAAAGCGATGACTAAACCCGACAAGGCAACGGCATGTCCCCACAAGGCAGTCCCGATAATTGGATTATCTGCAATTGCCTGGGTGAAATAACTTGAAAATATAAAGGTGTTTATGATGGTCGCAAAGGCGGAATGAGCCCAATCGTATAAGCTCCAAGAAATAAGCACGGTTTTCGACTTTCCATGTTTTGACATTTCGAACTTCCTTGTTTCTTGAACTTTGAAGAGCTCCCACTTTTGGAGGGAGATTCTTCGAGATAAAGAGAGAACTATTTTTTATAAGTTGTGCAACCCATCTCAATCAAATTACAGATCGATTAATCCACTCACCAAGTGATATTTAAATCACCAAGTAACATTCAAATCACCAAGCCATATTCAAAACAAAACTTTTGGGTTCTTCATTCCCCTTTTGTCCCTGAGTTAAATTCTGCGTCTGATTTTGATCTTGTACAATTTCCGACTCAGCATTATAAATCAAAGGATAATTTTTCTTCCCGTGACCAAATTCATCGGTCTTAAAGATTGGAATATTCATTTCTTCTGAAAATCGGCTGATAGCGAGTTCAACAAATTCATCTTTTTGATCAGCAAAGTCCCCAAATACGATGGCTCTTACTCCTTTAAATACCCCTGCTTGTTTTAAATGATTTAAGGCTCTATCGACTTGATAGCCTTTTTCACCCACTTCTTCTAAAAAAAGAATCTTACCTTCGGTCTGTATTTGCCACTCTGTGCCAAGGCTGGTTTGGATGATTGAAATATTCCCACCGATTAATCGGCCTGATATTTTCTTAGGAATTGTTTTGGCCGCCTGATTGAATGGGACTAAATGATTAATACTGATACTTCTATTCGAGTCTTTGCGAGAAATAAGATTGGCAATTCTTCTAAAATTTTCAGGATCATTATTAGGGTTTAAAAGTGCTGAAACTCCTGCCCCATGAATGGTCTTCCAACCCCATTTTTGAGATATGAATAAATGTAAAGCGGTATTATCGCTGCAACCAATGAAGATTTTTTCTTCTTTAGGTGGAGGCAGTTCTTGAAGCTTATCGATAAGTCTAGCCGTTCCATACCCTCCTCGTAATGTCCAAATGACAGGTTCTTGAGAATTATAAAGTGCATCCTGCAACATTTTGAATCGCTCGGCATCGGTATTGGAATGGAAAGGGATTGTGTTGGTGATCAAATTATCGGGCACTGAAAGTTTCAAAAAAGTTAATGATTGAATCTGAGGAATTTTTTGGGGATCAACGCCTGAGGCGGGAGCAATTAAGCGGATGGCTTGCGTTTGTATGGTTTCTTGAAATTCTGGATCGTACACAACTGAGTTGAAGGTCTCTTCCTCTTTTTTTTCCTTTTCCACTCGATCGCACCCCGAACAAACAATCAGAAAACACAAACACAATAGAATTAATACATTATAGTATCTTATAAATTTCAAAGGGGGAACTATTTGTCTTAACATTTTAAATGACTCCCATAGTTTGCTTGATTGTTGCATCTATTTAAAGTAATAGGTCCCTTACCCAATGGGGTTATTGCCCAGGTTCCGTCATTCCAAAAGTAACTACCCAGGTACCGTCATTCCCTTGATAAGCGGGAATCCAGCTTTTATAACAAAGATTTTCTGGATCCCCGCTTATCAAGGGAATGACGATTCCGAAAAAAAATCATCATATTTCTGCAGTTTTAAGTGGTATACCTGGGTAGTTACTTCCAAAAAAATAACTATTTATTTATATAGTAAATTAATCCTAGTGTATATACTTTTAAAAATATTGAATTAATTCATCTAAATTACAAAAAAATTTAACTCATGTCAAGTATATATTAATATAAGCCCCTAATAACATCTGCTATATTTACATATGGGAGTGAAAGTTAATCAGTCTGGTTAAATTATGATCTTAGAATTTGATTGATTTCCTACAGAATTCATGATATTCTCTACATTAATAATTCAATCATTTCATCAAGAATATGTCCTCAAAAATATTAATTTTCATGGAGAAGCAAAGTGGCTTTTAATGCAGATCAATTACGAAAAGCAATTGCAAAACAAATTGTTAAATACCCAACAAGACTGGTCTTTCTCGATGAATTGGTAGGAGGAGGAGCCGAGGGAATTAAAATTGTTATGGAGACCCTACGGGCCCATCCAGCTTTAACCACTCTAGAGCTCAACTCTCTCACTGGCGCTGAAGAAGATAAGGCGTTAGCGGAAAGTCTAGAAACCAATAAAACCGTAACTACCTTAAGACTCAATGGCACTCGCCTGGGTGCCGAGGGAAGTAAAAGGTTAGCGAATGTTCTAAAAACCAATTCAACCTTAACTACCATAGTATTTAGATACAATAACCCAGGTGATGATGGGGGTAAAGCTCTCGCAGAAGCTCTAAAAACTAACAAAACCTTAACTACCTTGGACCTCGATTACAACAACCTAGGTGCTGAGGTAGGTGAAGCTCTAGCACAAGCTCTTGAAACTAATTCAACATTAACTAGTCTGAACCTCGAGTTCAACACGCTGGGTGCTGTGGGAATTCAAGCCTTAACGCGAGCCTTAAATACCAATAAAACGTTAACCAGCCTGGATCTCTCGTGGAACAAGCTAGACGCTGCAGGAATTCAACCCTTAATTGAAACGATAAGGACTAATAAAAACAGAACTTTAAAATATCTAAGCCTCGCGCTGAACAAGCTGGGCGACGCAGGAGGTAAATCTCTAGCACAAGCACTAACAACCAATTCAACATTAACTCTCTTGAATCTTATGGGTTGTAACCTGGGTGCAGGAGGAATTCAGGCCATAGCAAATGCTTTAAAAACCAATAGAACTTTAAGTAGCTTGTACATTAGCGACCTGGGTATTGAAGAATTTAAAGCATTCGTAGAAGCCCTTGAAACCAATACAACTTTAAACACCTTAAACCACGGATACTCCAACAAGCGCGCAGGCGTCGACATGCCTCAGGAAACTGAACTTGCAGCAAGATGCGAGACATTGCTTGCTCGAAATCGAGCTCTTCAAGAAAAGGATAAGCAAAATTGGGCAAAAATCAGTATTATGGCAAACGCTGTCGCATCCAATCCCTTAGGTGATGCTGCTTTGGAATTGATACCCGAGATATTTAAGCTTGCGGGCTTTAATACACCTGCTGTTAGCGCTCCTGACACAACAAGTGACAAAGACAGGAAAACAGCAGTCGACAAGGGTAAGAAACCAGCAGATGATAAAGACAAGAAAAGCTCTGGAGACGCAGATAAAAAAAATACAGGAGAACTGGATAAAAAAAGCAGCATCGATGCTGATAAGCAATCCGCCGCGGCGGATGCAGACTCAAAACCAAATCCTTTGCAACCCGCTTTCAATGTTGGGAAATTTAGACAATCGAAATTTTTTGAACACGTCGTGGGAGAATTGCATGAGTTTCATAAATCGGGGGGTGGACCCGCTTCCAAACTTCCAAGCAGCGAGGCCAGTGCCTTGGCAGATGGTAACTGTGCCTTCAATGTCATGGTGCTGGGAGTTTTAGACTTAATTCTTGACAATCAGATTGCAGATCAAAGTCTTTATAATACTTTGGGTGAATCTCTAAAGATTGCAGCCGATCAAGCAAGCTTTTTGGCTTGGTATGCAGGGAAGAGTTCCCCAGAACTTCAACGAACTCTAGCACCTGTATTCCGTAAACTTGCCATTGAACACATTGAAAAACATTACCCTCAATACCAAGAAAGTTACCAAGCCGCCTTACAAGCGGCCTTTAACCAATATAAATTAAACGGCGAACAGGATGAATCTTTTTGCACTCATCCTTTTATCCTAAGTAAATTTATTGAGCTTAAACAACTCGCCTCAGCTAAAGATAGCAAAACTACCGATGAAGACCAACGACAATTACTAATCAATTGGTGGAACAATGAAGGTAAGAAACACTATTTTGATACGCTTAAGCAGCCTGCTAAAAGTGCAGGACAATTAGAATCTTGGGGGGGCGATGTTGAAATTTCAGCTTTAGCCAATGTTTTTAAACTTAACATTCAGGCCAAAAAATATCAGCAAACTCAAATGTTAGGAGTTGGTTATGGCATCGTGGAAAAACTCTCTGCAGACGATATTGCTCAACTGGAAGCTTTACGCATTGGTACTCGAACTCACGCTGGATTTCGGATTGAACAAACAGGCGATCAATTAAAATACTTATTAAATCATCCAGGTCTTAGCTCAGATGAAATAAAGTTATTAGATGAAGCTAGCAAACGCAGTCTTTTAGCCTTTAAAAATGCTTCCCATACTCCTTTACCCAGCCATTTGGTTGCTCTACATACCAAGCTTGAACAGATTGGCGCTTTCAGTACAGCCGATGGTAAAACTTTCCGCTTTATCAATGATACTGCCCTCAGTCAGCTTTTAAAACCGGTTTCAGAGGCATTAAAAACGCAGGTAATGAATGCCCATCGTTCAAATCCCCCGGGTTTTCAGATAGAGCATGCCAAAAATCATTGGTCTTATCAACGCGTTCCTCGCCCACAAGGATTGAAACCCTAGATTTAAAAGTACTTTTTTGCTCTAAATCTGCTTCAAAGGCATGAAGGTTCAAAGGCATGAAGGCTCCGCGTCTAAGTATATATTCTAAACATACACCCTAAGCATATGATTAGTTGGGTGTCATAAATTTTAAGCTTGTGGCCCGAGTGCCCCATGGCCGTTGGTCAAAATATCAAAAATGAACTTCAAAATGACAGCATAGGGATTGGTATTGTAGGGGTCGGTCCCCGTGCCGACCCGAATTTTGGGCCGGCACGGGGACCGGCCCCTACGATGCCTAATTATAAAGGGAAGTTCATTAGGAGTAAGGACAAAATTTAAAGCTTGTGGCCCGAGTAAAGACAATCCTATAATATAAAAATAAACTTCTTCGCGGATTGATTGTTTATGCCCAAAAAAAAAGAAATTATTCAGTTTTCACATGCTAACGGCTTTCCAGGCCCTACCTATCAAAGCCTATTCTCTTTTTTAGAGGATCAATATGATATTCAATACATCGATATGCTGGGACACAATCCAAACTTTCCAGTCGTAGATAACTGGACAACCTTAAGCAAAGAATTGATTCAAGAATTGGACAAAAAGAAATTAAAAGATGTTATTGGAATAGGACATTCTTTAGGAGGCTCCATTACGCTCTTTGCAGCGATTGAACGTCCTGATTTATTCAAAAAAATAATTTTATTAGATACGCCCATTTTTTCTTTTCCCCGTGCTAAAATTGTACAATTATTTAAGAACATTGGTTTTGCCTCGTTAATTACCCCAGGAGGACGCGTAAGGCGACGACGAACCACCTGGCATTCGTTTGCAGAAGCTTTAGACTATTTTAAATCTCGTCCTCTTTTTAAGAATTTTACAGCAGAATCATTGAAAAATTATGTGCGCTATGGGACTGAAGAGACCCCCAAAGGGCTGGTGCTAAAATTTGATCCGGCCATTGAAGCTTCAATTTACTTAACTTTACCCCATAATTATTCAAAATATGCACACCAACTTAAGGTGCCCGGTTTTGCAATTATCGGAAAAACGTCTGAAATTGTAAAAAATTCCGATAAAACAAGTTTATTGCATAATTTTGGAATACATAATATGACAATTCAGGGGGGACATTTGTTTCCCTTTGAACATCCAAAAGAAACAGCGGCTGCAATAAAACATGCCATTGCGAAATTACCTGATCGAAATTAAATAATTATAATTCTTAGTTTAAAGCAATCGCCTTGGATTTTGTCATCCCGAGTGCCCCATGGCCGTTGGCCAAAATATCGAAAATGAACTTCAAAATGATAACATAGGGATTGGTACTGTAGGGGTCGGTCACCGTGCCGACCCGAATTTTGGGCCGGCACGGCGACCGGCCCCTACGATGCCTAATGATAAAGGGAAGTTCATTAGGAGCCATTTCGTAACTCGGTTGGATTTGTCATCCCGAGCCTTTTCGTAACTCGGAAAGACTTAAAATATTGAGGAGTTGTGATTTTAAATAAGTTATTTTTTGGTTGCGAGGGATCTCTCTCGATCAAAGAGTTCCTTTGCAATCATTAAAAAAGTTATTTTTTGGTTGCGAGGGATCTCTCTCGATAAAAGAGTTCCTTCGCAATCATTAAAAAAGGTAATTTTAAACTTAAAAACTTTTATTTATAATTGCCTTTATAAATTTCAAAGGCAGGGATGACAGGCCTAGGGTGTTTACTTTAAACGGAGATCCCTCGCTACCATTAACAAAGCAGTCTTAAACCTAAAACAATTTATTTAAAATTACTTTTTTAATATCAAAAGGCTCGGGATGACAAGACCTAATAATTGAAGACAAGACCTAACAATTGATGTCAAGACCTAACGTCTAATAACGTGACTTAACGCTTAGAGTAAAGGTTGCTCATTGACAGGACTTAAGGCTTGCAGTTTAAGTTTATCTTTGACGGGATCTAGCGCGTTTACAATTTAGGTTACTCATTCTCATTAAGATCCTTTGGGTTAATCCCTAAAGCTTTTAAACGATCTTCCAGTGAAGGATGGGTTGAAAACAACCCATTAATGGATTTTACGGTGGAAATTCCAGCATAATGGGGGTCATATAAATAGGAAGACTGTCGTACCGATTCATTCGCGGTCTGACTATATTCCTGTTGATAATGATCCTTGTTTTTCAATGTATCCTCATGAATTTTAATTAAGGCCCGTGCCAGAGGTTCATTGTCCCTCATTAACTCAACACATCCTGCATCTGCCATATATTCTCGCGTACGACTTAAATACAAGATAAGCAGAACGGTTAAAATAGGCAGTAAAAAGCGTGCAATTAGAATAATAACTACTAAACTGTTGTCACGCTTTCTTCCATAAATAACCCCCCGAAAAAGTAAATCAATGGCAATTAAGATTAAATTACTTAGTAAAGCAACGGTAATGGTTAAACGAATGTCGTTATGTCTGATGTGGGATAATTCATGTGCCATCACAGCTTGCAATTCGTTTCTATCTAATTTATCAAGCAGCCCCTGAGTAATCGCCACCATCGCAGATTTTTCACTAAATCCGCTGGCAAAAGCATTCATATAATCTGCTTCAATAATATACACTTTGGGCATAAAGTTAAGCCCTGCCGCGATTTTTAATTCTTCAATAACATTGTACAGCTGTTTCTCTTCCATGGATTGAGCATTATCTGCCGTAATTTCTCTATAATTTGTCCCACTCATGACTAAACCTCTATGGAACATAAAGGTAATAAACAAAGAAAATCCAGCTAAGATAATCATTCCAAATGTTGCAATGGGGATAATTTGGAAGGTCACTAGTTTATGAGCCACCTCTTTCAAATCTGACATCTGTGGCAAATCATTAAAATTATTTTCATTTGGTGAATATTGCAAGGTTGAAGGATTAATGACAGACACCGAATTTAAATAAACATCAATTAAAAACCCAACCAAAATATAAATAATAAGAAATAAAATAATGACATTGCGCGTATTTTTTTCATTATTTCTAAGGGCGGTTCGCCAATCGGTAGCGCTTACCTGATACCCCTGTAATTTACTCATGCACGGTTTCCGTTAAAACTTCACGGTATATTTCTCTTGTTCTGCTACGGTTGCTTCGGGTAATTGCCAATATTCAAAATTAACATTAAGCGTGGGCACAAAGAATACAACGATTCCCTCAATAAAGGATTTTTTGGTTGCGTTATAACGTTCAATGCTATCATTCAAAGCTTGTTTAGCAAAGGTGAGCTTGTTCTCCGTATTCACTATTTCTTCTTGCAGTTGCAAGGCATTTTCATTGGCTTTTAAATTTGGATATTGTTCAAACACTAGGTTAAGATTGCTAGCAATTTTGGAGATGGCATTTTCGGCCTCCATGCGCCCTTTCTGATCGCCTGCGGCTGCCGCAGTGGTTGCCTGTGTTCGTAACGAGATAACATCCACTAAGGTCGTCTTTTCATAATCCATATATTTTTTTACAGTGTTAATTAGCGATTCAAATACTTTAAATCGTCTATCCAGTTGAATATCAATTTGCTTTTGGTTATTTCGAATGGCTTCTATCATTCGGATTAATTTATTGTAAATTCCAATAAAACCTAAAAAAAGCAAAGCCAATATTATTAACACACCAATCATAAATGTCTTCATAGTTCAACCTCAGGTTTGATATTTGAAATAACTTATTCATTATACATTAACAAAACGGATTTTGATTGCTATTCTTTTATAAGAACATGGGGTCAAGTCTTCAAATTTCACAAATAATTGTGAATTTAAAGACTTGACCCCATTGACCCCGCTCCTAGCAACGAGGAAACACCTATGGCATTAAATGTAACTCAAAAAATTATCAAAGCACACCTGGTCGAAGGCAAAATGCACCCAGGAGAAGAAATCGGTCTTAAGGTTGACCAAACCCTTACTCAGGATGCAACGGGCACTCTGGTGATGTTAGAGCTCGAGGCCATGGGAATTAAACGCGTTAAAACTCAATTATCTGCCCAATATGTGGATCACAATCTGATCCAAGAAGATTATAAAAATGCCGATGATCATCTATTTTTACAATCCGCCTGCCAAAAATTTGGCATTTGGTATAGCCGCGCTGGGAATGGGGTCTCTCACCCCGTCCATATGCAACACTTTTCGGTTCCAGGAAAAATTCTTTTAGGCTCCGACAGCCATACCTGTGCTTCAGGTGCTATGTCTATGATGGCCATCGGTGCAGGCGGCCTTGAGGTTGCATTAGCAATGACAGGCCGCCCCTATCACATCAAAATGCCCAAAGTACTGGGCGTAAAATTAACCGGAAAACTTCCGAAATGGGTCAGTGCTAAAGACATTATTCTTGAAATGTTACGTCGATATAATGTCGATGGAGGCGTGAGCTACGTTTTAGAATATTTTGGCCCAGGAATAAAGCAACTTTCAGCCATGGATAGGCATGTTATTGCCAATATGGGTGCTGAACTTGGAGCAACCACCAGTATTTTCCCATCAGATGCCATTACCGCTGAATATTTAAAAAGCCAACAGCGCAAACAAGATTTTGTCGAGTTAAAAGCCGACAGAGGTGCCAAATACGATAAAATTGAAGAAATTGATTTGTCCTCGCTTGTCCCTCTCATTGCCCTGCCTTCGAGCCCCGGCAACGTTGTACCCGTGCGAGAAGTTGAAGGCCAAGAAATTTTTCAGTCTTATATCGGATCCTCAGCCAATCCAGGATTTAGAGATTATGCTATTTCGGCATTAATGGTCAAAGGAAAACAGGTCCATCCACGTGTATCTTACGATGTGAATCCCTCTGCTCGATCCATCTTAGAAGAATTAGTCCAAATGGGATATCTTGGAAATATGATTCATGCGGGTGCGCGAATTCATCAAGCAGGCTGTGGGGGTTGCATAGGAATGGGACAAGCCCCCGCCACGGGAAAAAATAGTTTACGCACGGTTCCTCGAAATTTTCCGGGGCGATCAGGCACAAAAGAAGACAGTGTTTTCCTTTGCAGTCCTGAAACGGCCACCGCCTCAGCGCTGACCGGCGTGATTACTGATCCACGAGATTTAGATCAACCTTATCCAAAAGTGAAATATCCTAAAAAAACCATTGTAAATAAAGATATGCTTCAGCCCCCATTCACACCCAAGAAGTCTGAAAAAGTGGAATTAATGAAAGGTCCCAATATTTCCTCGCTGCCCAATTTGGATCCTCTGCCAAGCACTCTACAAACAAAAGTACTGTTAAAAGTGGGCGATAATATTTCGACGGACACCATTCTTCCCGCAGGGGCCCGCGTTCTGCCGTATCGAAGCAATATTCAAAAAATTAGTTATTTTTGCTTTGATACTTTGGATGAAACCTATGTGCCTCGGGCTAAAAAGCTTTCAGCAGAAAAAAGCAGTCATGCCATCATCGCAGGTAGAAACTACGGCCAAGGATCCAGTCGCGAACACGCAGCCCTAGCACCTCGTTTTTTAGGGCTACGTCTCGTGCTTGCCATCAGTTTTGCTCGCATCCATTGGCAAAATTTAGTTAATTTTGGCGTTTTGCCCTGCACGTTTAAAAATCCTGAAGATTATGAAAAAGTAACCATGGACGATATCTTAATCATCTCAAATCTGCATGAAGCTTTACATAAGGCTTTGCATGGGGCTTCACCCTTGACGTTTAATATCGAAAATAAGAGAATTAATATTGAAGCGAATCATCAACTTTCTACACGAGAGCTAGACGTTTTAATTCAGGGGGGATTGATAAACTGGGTGAAGAATAATCAGACTGTCTGAGGTAAGATTGATATACTAATCTTGGAAAAAGTTTAATAACCAAGTTAGTTTTTGTTATATATTAATTAGTGTTTTGACACAATGCATTTCTATAATAGAATAATAGAATTTAGGTTTTCTATGATTTAAAGTCCCAGGCTTTGAAAACTTTCTCACAATTCCCTTAATTACATTCCTGTAATAGGTTTGCCGGCAGCAGGCTGTGATGGAGCCGACTGTGATGGAACGGGTGGAAACGGCTTTTCCAAAGAAGGCACAAGTTGTTTTTTCAATAAATCGGTTAAATCCAGTTTATCTTTGTGCAATGGTTTAATCACTTTTTCAAAAAATGTTAATTTTTCAGCTGCATGTTCTTGTATCCAACTGCCTTTTTGCTTTGCAGCTTCATAGAGACGATCAGAGTCACCATTAAATAAAGCTATTTGTTCGAGGCCACGGTTATAATCCTTATGAAGTTCTTTGGGCTTTATACCAGAATCAAGATCTCCGTGGGAGGTTTCAAGCCATAGGTGTCGACCTGGAGGGGGTTTCCAATCCCGTAGATACCTTTTAAAATGGGCAGCCTCCTCCATGGACAATAATAAAAATCGGATCGAAGGGGGTCGTGTTCTGTCATCTTGCTCAACCAAATGAAAAACAGAATCTTTATTATTGTAAGCATTAAGAAGCTGATTATTATAATAGATACTTTCACAAAAATCTTGAGTGACAAAGATATTATTATCAAATGTCCAGTTTCTCTCAGGAACCCTCCCCCTATCTATCTCATACCTTAATTTTGCTTCGAGTGTACCATTTATAACGGTTCCAAAATTCGTCTGCGTCCAATAACTAACATCAAATTTAAAAACATTTAAATCAATAGGTTTCAAATCAATTTTTTGACGTGCTAAGACATCCCCCTGAAAATGATAATCTGTCTCCAATTCTAATTGCTTTGAAGTTTCTAGTTCTCGTTCAATCTGGATCTGACTTTCAAGATTGGGTAAAGCTTGTAGCGTAGCGCCTTTAGCATCTTTGGCTTGTTTAGCATCCATGGCTGCCTTAGCATCTTGAGCTTGCTTGGCATCTATAGCGTCTTTGGCTTCCTTTCCATCCTGACTTGTTCCTTTTGAGGTTACAAGTTTTTCAGCGTTTTTGTAACAAACGGGAAGTGCTTCCGTAATGATGGATTTCATTTGGGCGGAAAAAGCATCGATTTCAACATCAGAAGGCCTAACCTCGTTTGGGAATGAATTAACCAGCTGTTTCCATTGAGGAATTAATATATCATCTTTAAATTGCTCTAACACTCTCTGTGTTAAATCCGACTCCTTCACACCCCCATACAATTCAAAGGGAGTTAAATCCACCTTGGAAAAAAAGACCTCTGTACATATATTCATCAGTTCCATTTCCATTGCCAAATAGTCTTGCTCCCGAGGTAATTTTGGTAATTTTGCCCTGAGAGATAGAATTCGTTTTAATAAATCCGCTCTTAACATATTTTTCATTTTTTGGATCGTTGATCGGTAATGATCCTCAGACAATCGTTCTACCTGGTTATCAACACAGAGTTTTATCACCGTTTCAACAGTCCAATCATCGGGTTTAATATCTGGATTAGCTTCTAACACTTCTTTTGGTATCACAAATTCCACCCTTTGAGCATTTTTTAAATCTCGCAGACGCATGACCGCTTGTAGTAAGTCTCGTTCCAAAGTTTTAACCCCCAGGGAAACCAAGGCATGGGCGTTTAAGGCCTGATTAACGTCAGTGCCGGTAATACGTCGTTGATCATAATAGGTAAAGTAATTGTCTGGGGTACATTTCAGAGTTTCAGCAATATATTCTGGATTCGTTTGTTCAAGCAAAATGGGTTTTTCGTTACTTCCGACTTTTAAGGCATAGAGTCTCTCACGTTTTTTATCAACGGCAGTTTCATCTTTGTCAACCTCACCCTCTGCCGTATCGTCTTTATCAAAATAAAGCACGTAGTTAACAGGCTCAAATTTTTTATTGCCTTTGAAATATTTTGAAAACGATTCCGCGACTTTCTTATTGGTTACTCCTTTAAAATAGGCGCCAAGATCAATAAATGCATGCAATTGTTGAGGGTTAGCATGCTGGGTGAACAGTTCTTCAATAATTTTGAAGGTTTCATTGGCATCTTTTCCTGTTTTATCTAAAAGATGAGGTTTTATTGGCGATCTTAACAGATAATTTAAAACTTGACCGTCACTTCCCTTGACCGCTTTATTTTGTCTCACAAAATTAGGATAGGTTCGATAATTCCAATCCGTGCCGGTCATGCCTTGAACAGAGCGAAATTGACTGGCATGATTTTGTGCATCGCTGGCTAGAATATCGTTATTTTTTTCAATATGATTTAAAGCGTGGTTGATTGCACAGTACTTAACCACTTTTGAGTTTTTACAAACAGTTTTATAGAATTCATCAAAATTTTGGGGGTTATCGAGATCAACCTCATCTAAATTAAATTTAACAGGTTCAGCGGCCTTGCCAGCTTCAAACGCTTTGCCAGATTCAAGGACTTTGGTGACATCTGCGACTTTACCCGGCTCGGGTGGCATGCTTATAAGCTCTGAAAATCGTTTTGAAATTGCAGCATACCCTTCCATATCGTTCACCCTTAGCTTTTCCTCTCCTTCATTTTTAAATGTTTGAACCATGGATCTTAAGAGATCTTTAGACAAAACATCATATTTCTTCATTTGAATGCTGTAATTTAAGGTTTCCAGATAATTTCCAAATCGAGACCGTTCATTTGGGGTATTGCTGGCAAGATAGGGAATAGCAATCTCTTTTTCAAAGGCTTCTTTTGTCGGTAATTGTGTCGATCCAAAATGTTCATTTAAATTTCGGGATAAGGTAAGGGGCAATAGAGTGGTTATCTCTTCTCGAATAAGCGCAAACGTATCTCGTTCGCTGGCTGTTAAATGAACAAACATAAATGGTGGGGGTGGGGCAAGTTTACTTAATAGGAAATTTCGCAAGAGGATTTTTTGCTCTTTCCAATTCTTGAGATTATCTTCTAATTTTGTCATTATGGGTTTGAATGGGTTATTGGGGTTTTTTGAATCGAGCAGCTGATCAACAAAATTTTCTAGATAGTTATTTAACCCTTGTTTATTTAACTTTTTAGTACCTGTTAAGATTTCTTTTAGATTGACTTTTATTTCAGGCGTATCTCTTTTCTGGGTTGGCTTTTCAATGCTTAATGATAATTTGTCTAAATAATCAAAAAGATCATATACAATTTCACATTCATCGATGGTAACTGTTTGAGATTCTCCCGTTGTGTAAATTAATTGTTTGCGCACGTCGAGGGCAGAATCAATTTCATCAATAAGGACATCTCCCTCATTTTTAAAAAGTCGAAGTATTTCGGACATATATCTTATTCTTAAAATTGTTTCTTTGTCCAGGGCACCCACTCCAGCGCCACTAATCAATTCTATATATTTTAATCTAAGGCTTTTAATAAACTTTAATTCAAAGGATTGCATACTCTCTTTGGTTGTAATCAGGAAATCGCGATCCCTCATTACTTTTCGGAATTCCTTCAATTTGTCCAATAAATATTTACTAGTGCAATTAACTGAATCATCAAAATAAAACGGATGACCTTTTTTGCCAAAATCTTTTAGTGTGGTTGCATTGATGTCGGCCTTATTAATTTCAAATAAGGCATCGGGCACTTCTAATATTGATAGGTTGGTCCCAGTTGCTTTCTTTAACGCTAAAATCGGCAATAATACCTTGGATTTACCACCCCCCATGATTAACTGAATTGCTTGACTGTTAAAGCCCACTCCATCCTTTGATTTAGCAAAAAGCGCTTCAAGATAATCAATTTGTTCTTTATAAAGTAATTTATCATCGAGATATTCAAAGACTAGGATCTCTGGGTGCAGTTCGGGATTATAATTTCGTTGGATAGACATGAGTGAACCGATTTTGTTAATCACAGAATCCAATTGTTCGGCATCTTTAACAATTTTAGGATCTTCTAATTTTTCGATTTCTTTAGACACTCTTTTAAGGTATTGATTTTTAGTGGCAAGCAATAAAAATTCATGCATTTTTGCATGAAGCTCCTCAATTTCAGCTTCAATTAAGTGCGTCCTCGATTGGTAAAGATTAAGATCATCGGTTAAATAAAGATTCAGAATATCCCTAAATTGTAGATCTTTCTCACTTAAGCTCGCTCGACGGAGATTCCATTCCATTAACGCTTTTGGGTCTTTTGGAGGAGTATTGGCAAGTTTAAGAAGTGCTTCTCTCATCTCCTTTAATTTCTTGTCATTGTCTTCATGCTGGTCTTTTAAGGTTTTCTTGAGTCGTCCTTTTAAACTATCAGCACCTTCTTTCTTTAACATCTCACAAAATTCTTGTGACGCCTGATTTCGACTATTAAGCTCTTTATTTACTTTAAGACCATCCACATACTCCTGGCGAACCTCTTCATAAAGCAACTGGGTAATCTTTTCAGCATCTGCTTTAGGAGTCAGTAAGGCATTTATAGTACGTTCGGTCTCTTCCTTAACTTCCATACCCTTATATTTATTGTATAATTGTTGAAACAGTTCTCGTTCTGCTTTAATATCATTAAAAAGATCAAGTTTTGCAAGTTTTGGTTTTTTTAACTTTTGGGGAATTTTAATATCTGGTTCGCCGAATTCCTCCCATATCCCATCATCACGCGGTGGCGGTGGCGTCAGAGTTTGCAATTTAAAAAATAGACGCCCTTGTCGTTGTTGTTGTTCAAGTGTTAATTTTTTGCCGCTTTGCTCAAGTGTTTTTGAATGTTCTGCAAGCCGCCCCAATTCATCGCTTAACCATTGCATATCAAGCGCTTTTCGTCGATGCGAGACAGGAGTGACTTTTCCTACAGCATCTTTTACTTCTTTACCCTCTTGCGCACTTAATTTTTTCGGAATAGCTCTTAAAATAGTGAGTTCTTCTTCAGGTGAAAGGTGCAAGTCTTTTGGAACTTTCTTCAATTTTTCTAGATAGGTTTTATAAATTTTATTAGCTTCACGTGTGAATTCTTTACTCCAAAATGTCTTTAATTTTTCCTGAGCTATATTTTCAGCCATTTTATTTACGACATTTTCCATTCCCACCATCTTAATTGAATGAAATTTAATTGGCTGGTCAGAAAGTTTTTGTTTTGCCAAAATTGAGCAAGTCAAAGCTCTTACCGCATAAAATTCAGGGGAATGAATTCTTGCTTTATCTTCTGCGCGAGTAATATCTTTGGGGATTCGTGCTGGAATTTCTAATAGTATTCTCCTTAATATTTCAATTTCACTTTCATTCAAGGGTTCATCTTGTTTTAAGGCAGATCTTAAAACCATAAAGCTGCGTTTTGGTTGCCGATTGGCAAGATATAGATAGGCCAAGTAAAATCGATCTTCTCGTGTTTTAGGCAGAAGATTGAAATTCTTGCTAACAGTAAATTTTGAGTAACGTTCCGTGCCATCAATCAAGAATACATTCTTACTTGTATTCGTTCCTAGAGGCAAGTCGACTGTCATCATAGTATTATTTGTATCAAGCACTAAAGAATAAAATTCCTTATCAGGTGCAAGTGTTGCGATATACTGCTGTTTTGGAACAACATAGCAATCTTCTAAGGTTCCGGGTTTTCGAGGTGTCAGGTGAATTCCGGAATTGAAGTTCGGGATAAGTGCCTGAGTTGGATTTATATTTACCTTATAATCAGGGTGTTGGGTCCATATGATATCACCTAATTTTCCATCAGGTAAAATACCTTGTTTAAATTCAAGATTATAACGTCTAAAGATAATTTTAATTTCTCCTGGCGTTTCTTTTATACCATTAGGCATTATTTCTTTTTTGGCCTCCTTTTTCCAAAACTCTATATATCCACCATTTTCGAAGTTAAACGCCCAGGAATATTTCTTCTTAATAGATTCGGGTGCTTTTGACATATCAATTAACTGAAAGTCTGTAGTTGTGCCTTCTTCATCCAGTTCCAAAATCTGACCACTTGTAGAATACGTAAATACTGGCTTTTGACTTTTATTATCAAAAATAACCGATTGCTTTATTGCTTTTCGATCAGCTCCTTTTTCTCGATCAGCTCCTTCTTTTTGATCAGCGACACCTTTTTGATCGGCTGTCTTTTTCTGATCAGCCACTTCTTTACTATCTGCACCTTCTTTTCGTTCATCCGCGCTTTTCCTTTCATCAACGCGTACCCAGGTGCTCCTACCCGATTGAACAAAGGACAGAGGCAAAACGTTTTCATCATTACTACGATATTCATACCAGGCTTTAACGCCATTGACGATAATTTCTCTTTGTAATTTATTAGGTAAAATAAATCGATATTTAAGCTTGCTTTCGGGTGTCACAAAAAACTCATAGACAGTATGGTCTTTACTAACTAAAGCAGAAATCATTTTAGTGTTGACAAATTGATTAAAAACTGGAGTATTATATACTTTAGACGGTAGTGGAACTTGTTGTATTTTGTCTCGATACACTTCACCATTCACAAGATCAACGGACAAAAGTTCATTTTTATTTTTAGTCGAAATCAATCGATAGATGGGGTATTCGCCCGTCCAGGCTGTTTCAACTGAGGACGGACGCTCTAAGCTTAAAGTATTCGCCAAAGTATTTAATACTTCTTGAATCGCTTTCGATTCAATAACACCATCTTTCTGAGGTGCAGATTTTCGAAGTTTCTCTAAATGGACACTTAAATGCCTAGCACAATGGGTCCAAGCGTTTTGGGCTAAGTGTTCTATAAAAGGATCAATTTTATCTAGGGAAGAATAATTCTTGAAATAAAAATAACTTTTAAGCGCAGACTGGAATTCAGGGGGAAGGGTATCATCGTATTTTAAACCCCAATCAGGACCAATGGTATTATCGAGATAGATTAAATTAGCAGCATGTAATTGCTTTAAAGTTGATGTATTCTGATCGTTTTTTTCTTTTTTGGAATAGAGATTGATCTGATCTTGAATTAACTTTCCCACTTCATTAAAGTGTTCCGAATGTTCAGCATAGGCCTTTCTGTCAACCGAATTTAATAATTTTTGCAGTGAAAGATTAAATTTTAAGAAAAAGAAAGTGGGTTGCCTAATTTTACCATCTCGAATATGGGTTTTAAGACCCCTTTTGATGAGATCGAGCATTTGCGAAATGGTCTCTTTAGAATCTTTTATTTGCTGTTCTAATAGATTATAGGAAAATACATTTGTAAAACAAAGTGTTTGGAAATCAGGATCCGTTAATCTAAAAAATTCTTTTTTCATAAAATTAAGCGTGGTTGTGACCTGTGTGCTTTTTTGAAATTTCATATTCAAAAGTGATCTCATCAGTGCAATTCTTTCAGTTAACACTGTTTTTTCATTTTGCCCTTTGGCAGTGTCTGTTTGGATCGAATGACTGCTTTGTGGCCAAGAATTTAATGATTCAATGATAAGAGGATCAGTAACATCAGGTTGTGTTTGGTATTGGTGAAACTTTAGCCTTGCTTCTTCAGGCGGCTTGAAATTAATTACAGTACACGGCTTACCTGATGATTGGTAATAACTATAATTTGCTTCAACATTGGATTCAGGCGTATCATTTGCATCTTCGACATTTTTTTTTAAAAAAGACAATTCCCCTGAGGTGAACCGTTTGCATTCTTGAAAGTTTTTATTTAATATCGTCGCAACATCAAATTCCTCCGCGAGTTCACTATGTTCTTTCCGAAGCTCTGCAAGATGCGTTATAAAATAACGATTTGCTTTATCAAGTTCATCTAATTTCAAATCGCGAACTTTCCCATGAAAATTTCCTATCCTCACTATTTCGTCGTTATATTTTACATCAACCTCTTCAGCTTGAAGAATTTTTTTAAATTTGTCAGGGTAACGTTTTCTATAAGCATCCATCAGCGCATATAAATTAGCGTGTGGTATACTGTAACTATTTAAGATTTCCAGGATTGCTGAGCAGTGTTGATTTTGTTTTTTATCGAGTGTGACGAAGTAATTAGACCATGAACATTGCTCAAAATCATTCCACTTCCCTTTGTCAACCTCGGCTCTTTTAGTTAAGATATAATCTCGATAATGTTTAGCTACATTCATTAATAAGGCTTGTCCGGCATAAAATGTGATGCCCCTATCGGCGAAAGGATAGGGGTCTTGTTTCGCAACCGCGGCTCCATAGTGAATATTTAATGCTCGAGTTTTTTGTAGACACTCGAATATTCTCTCCTTAGGAAGTGCGGCCCAAATATCCACGCCTGGGGGCAAACTTTGATAAAATTCTTCAATCGCCTGTGTTACAACGGCATAATGCCCTAACTCAAAATTCTTTTGACAACGATTTAATAATATATCGATTTGATTCAATGTTTTTAGAGAAGAAAGCCTGTCTGATTCAAATCCCCCTTTCACTGAGGAGGAGGTTGCTATTTCTAATTGATAATCGGGTGCTGTAAAATCACGCTTTTGATTGGACTCTAAAGTAGCCGATTGGGTATCATAAGATCGAATCGTATGAACCGTATTCAATTCAGTAGCAAGTTTTTCTTCTGATGCTTTATCCTGAAGTTCCTTTTTTTCTTGCTTTGGAACACGGTACTGAGGAAGTTCTAAATCCTTTTTGACTTCCATTTGCTTTTTGACTTCCACCTCTCTTTTTGCTTCTTCATCTTTTTTGGGTTCCTCGAGCGCCTTCTGTAATTCGGTTTCAATTTTATTAATGAATTGAACGCCTTCTTCTACTTCTGAAGGATTTAAGATGCCCAATTGACTATATCTTAAAATAGCGCGAGCAAGCTCTTGTAAAGCAAAATTCATTTGACGCTGTACGGTACCATCTTTTAAATTATCTTTATTCTTTTTTAAATATTCTTCAATGGAGTCGCATCTAACTTCATACCGCAGATGGCGATAATGAATAGTTTTTGGAAATTTGTATGATTTTAAATAGGATCCTAGCACTTGCCAAGAACAAGTACCGGAAACTTGCCCTTTGGTCCACTCCTTTGTAAAGGGCTCAGGGTCAGTTTCTTTAAACTCCAATGATTTAAATTTTTCTGAAATAATCTTGTATAAATTATCTGCGCTATAGTGTTTGGGTTCCTTCTTTTTAACATAGGGCACAAATTTAGGTTTGATAACTTCTGTAAAGAGTTCCTTTAATTGAGGCTCAACCTTTGCAAGATCATTACCCAGTAAATAAACTTTAACACTTGAATTATATTCTTCCCCCTTTTTTCCAGATCTTTTTTTATGATGTTCAAGACCACTGCCTGTATTATGAATAACAAAAGCAAATTGTCCGGCCAGGCTGCCTTCTGTAATCTGTTTTATTTCATATAACATGGCATGACCGCTTTGTCGATTTAAGCCTATCCATCCCCCTGGCATTAGAATTCTTTTTTTTTCTTTGAGTGTTTTAATGGCAATGTCTGACACAGCTCCCGCGATGTTATGAATCGCTTTATCGTCTTCGATACCAATTTTGGTCGCATCATAGGTATCGAGTATGGTTTTAACGGCAGCTTCAATTTTTAGGGCATCCCCAATTTCATCTTGAATTTTTTGAAGTGCTTCACTTTCCGCACCACCCTTATGATCTCCCTTAAGTTCTCGTTTTGAAATGAAGTTCTTGAGATAGGTTAAGGTTTTAAATAAGGTATTACCCTCAAGCGTGGTCCCAGCTAAGGCAAGATCATTATTAATATGCCCAAATAGGGTATTATCCATTTCAACTGTTTCTTTTCTTTCACCTGCAGTCTTATCAGATAATGACTTTTGATTATCAGCTATTTTTTGAACAATATAAACATCCCCTGGAACATCTTTAGTCGTACTTTGATTAATAATCATTTCAATGATCTCGTGATTTTCTTTGTCGTCTTTCTTTAACTTTATAAGAATCTCGTCTTTTTCTGAATTAATGAATTGAGTAAGATCTTGTTTAAATTTATCAGGTATATTTTGAATGATTTTCAAGAAAGCTTCTTTCGAAATTTTTCTCTTTTCAGGTGCGCCATACCGTAAATTTGAAAGCAGATCTTTCAATGCAGTTTTTAAATACTCAAAGTTCGAAAGTTTTTCAAAGTTTTGCTTGTTAAAATACGACAAAATCCAAGAAGATATCGGTTGAACACTTTCCTTTTTGAAGGTTGGATACCTTGGATCCATGTTGCTTATCAATGAATGCACTCGAACGTTTTCAAATAGAATGAGGGGGTTTTTGTCTAAGTAATTTTTAAGAATTTTCATCTTGGTTTCGGTATAATGGCGAGTTAAATCTTGTATCAAACTACTCATCATCCATTGATATGTATTTTCGTTAAATACATTTTTATTTTCTTCTAGCAACTCAAAGGCTTTTTGAAAGCTTGGATCTTCTGCCTGTATAATATTTGATACACTGTCTGGTTTGTTTCTAAATAATTCCAACAAAGCAGGCTGCAATTCTTTTATATTGATCCATTCATCGATAATTTTATTTTCGTTATGAAAAGTTTTATATATTTTCTTATGGTGTTTCTTCAGAAATTGATTGAGTCTCTCTAATGTTTTGATTTCTCTTAGTTCTTCATTCGCTTTAAAAGTTGCTGCTAAATACTTAGCAAATTGTGTGTGAGGGTATTTTCCAAATATATCATCGATTGATTTTGACACAGGTTTACCCCTGGATTGAATTACAGCAAGCTTGAAATTTATAAATAAAAGCGATTTGAGATACTATTAAATATAGAACATTATCACTGGTATTCGTTATCGTCATTCCTGCGAAAGCAGGGATCCAGAATTAAAACAAACAATCTGCTTATTTTGCCTGGATTCCTGCTTTCGCAGAAATGACGGAACCTTCTGGTTAACTCTGTGTGTAGGTACTCATTACCCTTTTTTAAACATAGAAAAAAATTCAATTGGGATCGGAAACACAATCGTGGAATTTTTCTCTTCTGCAATATTTGACAAGGTTTGCAAATACCGCAATTGCAAGGCTTGACCTTGCCTAGATAATACTTCAGCCGCGGCCAAAAGTTTCTCAGAGGCCTGATATTCTCCATCGGCGTGGATCACTTTTGCGCGTCGTTCTCGTTCTGCTTCGGCTTGTTTGGCAATGGCGCGGATCATGCTTTCATTTAAATCAACATGCTTGATTTCAACCATCCCAATTTTTATACCCCATGCCTCGGTTTGTTCATCTAAAATTTGTTGAATACCGGCATTGAGTTTATTTCGTTCTGCTAACATGGTATCTAATTCATGTTGTCCTAATACTGAACGCAAGGTTGTTTGCGATAATTGGCTGACCGCTTCCAAATAGTTTTGCACTTGGACAACGGCGCGTTCTGGATCCACAATGCGAAAATATACAACGGCAGACACTCGAACTGAAACGTTGTCTCTGGAAATAACATCTTGGGGAGGAATATCCATAACAATGGTTCTCAATTCCACCTTTACCATTTGTTGAATAAACGGGACAAGAATAATTAAACCCGGACCTTTAACTTTCCAAAATCGCCCTAGGGTGAATACCACAGCACGTTCGTATTCCCACAGAATGCGAAAGAAGGATAATAAAAATAAGATAAGTACGGGTATAACGAAAATTAAAATTTGCATCATTTTTCCTCCATATCGCTGGGGCCAGGTCGTTACTTGTTACATCTTTGATCTTTATGTTAAATTAAGAACTCTTTTAAGAAATGTAACAAGTAACGACCTGGCCCCAACCTTACACCATTGCCCCCAACCTTACACCAAAGGGTCCACCTTTAAGGTTAGGCCATTTACTTGAACAACACGAACCCCTTGCCCCACCTGCAAGGCCTGAGAAGAAACAGCCTTCCAAAGTTCACCTCGAACACGTATTAATATCTCTGCATTTGTAACGGCTATCACCTGTCCTTCCATTCCAACCAGCCGCTCAACGCCGATGACCGACTTTCTGCGTAAAGATCGAATCGCTAAATTAAACAGTAATAAAAAGAATCCAATGGTTATTAAAGACATCATGAGAATGACTTGCCATTCAATGCCATACCCGGGAAGGCTAGTATCTAGTAAAAAGATTGAACCCATCACAAAAGCAATCACACCTCCAATGCCCAAAATACCAAAACTTGAAACAAAGGCTTCCACGACCATAAAGGTAATCCCAAGCACTATCAGTGCAAATCCAGCATAATTAATCGGCAATAATTGAAAGGCATACAGTGCAAGTAATAAGCTTATGCCGCCAATGACTCCCGGCAAGACAAAGCCCGGGTTAGAAAATTCAAAAAACAAACCATAGGCCCCGATTAATAATAAAATATAAGCGATGTTAGGATCAGTAATCACGGCTAGCAATTGATTTTTCCAATCCGGTTTTAAGGGCTCTATCAATAAATCCGCCGTTTGTAATTTATTGTCTTCGCCTTGTACCTTAACCACTCGTCCATCAATCTTTTTTAATAAATCGGGTAAATCATTGGCAACCACATCAATCACATTTTGCTTCTCTGCCTCAATAGCCGATAAACTTACTGCTTGCCGCACAGCGCTTTCACCCCAAGCAGAGTTTCGACCCCGAATCTCCGCCAGACTTCTGATATACGCCGCTGCATCGTGCATGGCTTTTTTTTCTAGCGTGGAATCCTCGGATTTTGTATTTGAATTGGCGTGCTTTTGTTGTTTTTCCTGCCCTTGAGAGTGTTTGTCTTCTCCCGGTGAGGGTATACCCCCAATTTGTACAGGGGAGGCCGCTCCAATATTCGTTCCTGGCGCCATTGCCGCAATATGACTGGCATACAGAATAAAAGTGCCGGCACTGGCAGCTCGAGCCCCCGGGGGTGCTACAAAGGCCACGACGGGGATTTTAGATGCTAAAATTGCTTTATTAATCCCACGCATCGAGGTTTCTAATCCCCCCGGGGTATCGATGAGCAATACAACCAGTTTTGCTTGACGGGCAAGAGCAAGGTTTAAGCCGCGTTCAATATAATCTTGGGTAGCAGGACCAATCGCCCCATTAATCTCTAGCAGTAAAGCTTCTTTTGGCTGTGCAAAGGATGTAATTGTATAAACGGCAGGAATAAAGACTGTAATAAAGAAAAGAATTTTTAATAGAACATTCAAACCCGCCTTTCTCCACATCCCTTATGCTCCACCACAAATTGTTATTAGTATAGACAATATCAATGATGAATGACCAGCATAGTGGGAATGTCGACCGGCCTTAAACCAGCCTTTTATACCCCCCTTCCCAGCCCTTCTTTGTAAGGACAATCTGCCATAATTGATTTCTTCTGGCTCGAAATGCCCCTGCGCAGGAGAGAAGGTAGAAATTCCATAGTCTGCGAAAACGAGCATCGTATTTTTTGCTCAACTCAATGTTATTGACATTTTTATTAAAATTGTCATTAAAATTCTGATGCCAAGCCATTAAGGTTTTATCATAATGCGCACCATAATTTTGCCAATCTTCCATAACAAAAAGTTCTTCAATTGAGGTTCCAATTTGCGCAATCGAGGGTAAATGACTGTTGGGAAAAATATACTTTTCTATCCATTTATTGGTCACATTCGTTGTTTTGTTTGACCCAATGGTATGCAATAAAAATAAACCATCATCTTTTAAACAATGATTCACAACCTGCATATAAATAGGATAATTTTTATGACCCACATGTTCAAACATCCCCAAACTGACAACACGATCGAATTTAATATTATTTTTTAATAATTCACGATAATCTTGCAACAATATTTCAATGGGATATCCTTGCGTTTGGGCTTTAGCCACCTCATATTGTTGTTCAGAGATTGTAACACCCACAACAGAAACATTGTAATGTTCAGCAATATATTTTGCCAACCCACCCCAACCACAGCCAATATCCAAAACCTTCATGCCCGGTTGAAGTTGCAATTTTTTACAGGTGATTTCCAATTTTCGTTCTTGAGCTTCGTCTAGATTAGAGACATTTTCCCAAAAAGCGCAGGTATATATCATTCGTTTATCGAGCATGATTTTAAATAGATCGTTGCCAGTATCATAGTGTTTTTTACCTACTTCAACCGATCTGAATTTTGTCTGTAAATTGATGGCGTATGCCACACTATTACGTAAAAAAGTCTTAATATTGTTAATAAAAAAAGAGGAATCCATCGTTACATTTTTATCTAAATTTGCTCTTAAAGCACGATAAAAAAATTGATCTAAGTGTCGACAATCCCACCATCCATCCGTATAGGTTTCACCTAAGGCAAGCTCGGTATTGTAAAGTAATTTCGAATAGAATTTTTCGTTATGAACTTGCAAATCCCAAGGATTTTGACCATTAATATGGATATCCGCTTCCAATAGAAGATCTTCTATTATTTTTTTAGCGTTGCTCATGATTGTTCTCCAGGGCCTTTACAAAACTTCTTTCATTTGTGCAATGATGTCATTAACGGAATCCGGATAAGGAGTGGCTTGCCCCATGCCCCAAACGGGTTTAGGCCAAGCAGCGTCTGTTTTATGACGAGCAATCACATGGATATGCAGTTGAGGAACTATATTTCCAAGAGCAGCAATGTTCATTTTATCCGCTTTAAAGAAGTGCAGTGCCTGTTTTGAGATTGAATTAATTTCTTGCCATAACATTTGTTGATCCTGAGTCTGTAACTGAAATATTTCCTTTAGGTCAGGCCGTCTTGGAACTAATATAAACCAAGGAAAACGACTATCATTCATTAAAAGTAACGCGGATAATTCCAGATCTTTTATGAAAAGAGTATCCTTTTTTAATTGAGGATCGAGAGTAAAGGACATAGGTTGCTCCTCCTTACAAAAATTATTCAATGATATAATTATTTTAATTTTAAGTAAATATCTCAAGTTTATATTCAAACTAAGTTTGTCGTCATGCAGGTCCACTCAACTTTTACCCATGCGTTCAACTATCTTTTCTTTAATACTTTCTCGACTTTCGATGGGATCGATTTTAACAAAAATATCCATAACGCCATTTCCTGAGTAGCCATTAATTTTTATTCCCCCATCAACATCCATTTTAAAACGAAGATGACCAGGAGAATATTTGTGGCGGCAGGCTTCTGAAACACCAAGCACGACTTTACTGACATTGGGTAATTCTTCCAACCATAGAATATTTTTTTTTAAATGTTTGTCAACACTTTTATGTTTGCCTTTCATGAATAGAATTTCTTATATTTATTTGCATTGACCTACTTCAAGGGCCTCAATAATCGCTTTTGCTGACACCTCTTTGGAAATATTAGGTGTGCCACAATATCGAACTGTCCCCTCTTTGGGGATTTTAATATTGAGTGAATCTTGAGCCTTGATCTTGGCAACACCCGTTCCTTCAATATCAATGCTCGCTTTTTGTCCGATCAAGTCATTTCCTACAAATTCACCTGCTCCTGTAATTTGTATTTCCTGGACTCTAGCACTTCCTGATGCTCTTATTTTTCCAGCGCCTTCAATTTTAGCAATCAACTTATCAACGTTAATTTTGACAACCATGTCTCCAAAACTTTTTATTTCTAAGGTTAGGGTGTTAGTTTCTATTCCTTCATCAATATATACGGTCGATGAACTGTAGGATATTACACTGCTAATATCTTTAATAGTGAGATAGTAATTAACCTCCGCGCGCGAATGTTCAGCTGCGTTTTTAAAATCGAGCTTAAGGGTGTCGTCCTCAACCACTGCTGAAATCAAAGGCAAAAGTTCAGCTTCAGTTTTAACGGACAATCCTTGTTCTTTTCCTTGCCGAATGTATAAATTTCCTAGGCCTGAAAGCACAACATTTTTAAAGTGAGTTAAAATTTTAGTTTGAGCACCCGGCTGAGTGACTGTTTGAGTACCCGTTTGACTAGGCTTTACAGAGGATTCTTTATTTTCAGAATTTGCATTATCGTCTGCCCATGAATTTTGCATGCAGACACTAAACAAAGCACTAAATAAAAAAATTATAACTTTTTGTTGCATACTCGTTCCTATTCAATAACTAATTTGATGAAGCGTTTGGTTTTGTTGTGGGAGCATTCGGCAACTGAACTGTACTTGGTTTTAAAACAAGTTCGGGTGCATTCGATCCTGTTGTTTTATTTGACGTTGAGGTTTTATTTGACGCTGAATTTTTAGTAGAATCAGAAGAATTATTGGTGCTAGAGGTCTTATTAGAACCAGAGGTATTATTGGGGCTAGAGCTCTTATTAGAACCCTTTGTCTTATTGGGTCCTGTTTCTTTTTTGGGTTCAGTGATTGTATTGGATTCTGTTGGCAACGTAAACAGGGCAGAAAAAGGCAGTGGTGAAACCTCATAAGTAAAATTCGGCTTTTTCTCCGTTGAATTTTCTCTCGTCTTATTAATTTTAGGTTGATGAGCTTTCTTTACAAATTTTTGGTTTGAAATCCGATAAATTTTGATTGATTTTGGGGCACTGGCTTCAGTAAAAGCAACAATATAGCCATTTTTATCCCAAACGATTCCTTGTGAGAACCAACCAATTAATTTTCCATTAATTCCATAGATTCCATTCGTCTTGGGTTCGATATAAGCGACTTCCTCTCCTGTAGGAAGGTAAATTGCCGGTTGGGCTGAAACTTCAAGAACGGCCGCGTACTGTCCAGCAGCATCGTATAAAGTAATCTCTGTGACGGGAACTGCAAAAGATCGGGACGAAAACAAAATTGTAATTAAAAACAATAACTTAACAGAAAAAAACGTTGGGATAACGCCCTGAATTTGGAGTATTTTCATTCCCTTCTTCCTTGTATGTCGCATGCGATTGAATGTTTGGTAAGCGAAAATCGCTAACGCTACCCAAGTAGTATAGCGGGATTTTTTTATACAATTGTGATAGTACACTGATTTTTGTTGAAAGCCAACAAACAATTGAAAAAATTGGAGGTCTAAGGAGCATAGGGGTCAAATGATGGATCGATACCTATGGCCGTCAACCACTTATTGAGATTCTTCAATGCCAAAAAAAAATGTTGAATCAGCAGAATTAATAAATCTAGATCCCTCTAAACCTCTAGATATATTTGCTGTTATTGATGCGACCGAAAGCCATCAACAACTGGAAAAAATCAAAAAAGCAATTATGCACCGTAAACAATTTATTGAAGAATATGATGCCAGAATAGAAGCGTTAGAAGAAGCACTGTTGACGGACCATGATCAAAATTTACAGGCAATCAATAAGCAATTACTAAGTTTATATAAAGAAAAACAATTTTATTTAAACTTCACAAAAAAATTTATCAAGACCATTGAAGCGTCAGACTCGCCCCAAGAAGTCGACTCTTATGTTGACACAATAAATTCTGAAATACGAAGGTTATTAGGAAATCCAGAAAATATTTCGGATCCCACGCAGTTTGAAAAGTTTAAAAATTTTCTTAAAAAAATGGTTGTGCAATATACAGAAAAAGGATCTTCAGCTGATAAGACCGCCGCTGTTTCGGAAAGCGCATCAATAGGGATAAGATCCTATCTCCCCTTATTCGGTCGATCAATCACCTCAGTGGAAAACTGGGAAGATCCCTCTTTTATTGTTAACACGGCCAATAGAACCATTGCCCAGGCTAAAAAATTAATAAATACTGCCTATGAAAATTGTTACAACAAAGCTAGCCAAGGCGATTTTCATAAAAAAAATTTATTGCGACAAAAAATTGGCGTTCTTAGAGCGCTTCGACAATATGCAGCAACCTCAAAAAAACGCTTTAAACGTAGTGTTAAATTTTCTTCTGGAATGATGGGTGTTTCCTCCGTTTTTTATGCAGTCTCTATCCTGGCGATTGCGGCACGGTTAATTCCCCCAGCCAATTTAATTGCCGATGGGGTCAGTAAAGCCGCCGACTTTGTGTCTTACGCCAGTTGGACTGCAGCCCTTAAACAAGATCCCAACATATCCCCCGAGGAATTTCTTGCGGTTAAACGTCACTTCGAATGGCTCCGATTTTATAACAAGGGTGAGGCCAGCATCGGAGGTGTCGGAACATTAGCATTGGTGGTTGGTTTTGCAGTTTCTCTTACTGCATTGGCTGCCACCCTGCCAGCATTGGGTCCGGGTCTTTTAGTGGCTGGAACCGTTACCATGGTTATCAGTAATGTTTTTTCAGCCATTGCTGCTCACTCGGAACTTGTTCGAGAAAGGGACACACTTAACAAACATCCCTTAATAAAAGAGTTACCTGCCATTATTGCCAAAAGTGAAAAAAATATAAACACGTTAAACTATGATGAAAAAAAATTATTTAAACAACATCAATTAGTTCAAGCTTTGGAACATAAATTTAGATGTAAAATATTAAATACGATAGGTGCAACAGCCACCTCCATCATGGCCATTGCCGCCGTGGTTGCCTTGGTTGCTTTCCCACCCGCAGGGCTACTAATTACTGGCACCGGACTTTTTGTATTTATTGCAATCACGTGTATTTCAGCCATTGGTTCTGCTTATAATCGCTATAAACAATTGCAACATGATAAACAATTTCAAAAAACATCCGAACTGCTTGAAAAAGATGATGCTCGAATTGCCGTTGATACCATTAAACAGGCTCAAACGCTAGGAAAAGCTCATAAAAAAGCAGCCAAAGCCGGACCAGAATTGAGTTCAGAACTAAGTTCAGATCTAAAAAAAGAGGTTGAAGTGGAACCGGCCCAAACAAAAGTTATAACGTTCACGCATACCGCAACTCAACCTAAGACAGCGCCAGAAAGTTCTCCACACTCACCGCCCACAAATCATACGCCTAAACATCATTAAGGCTGGTTCGTATTTACTTGGATAAAATCAAAAATCACCGTCTTAACGAAAAAGCCAAAACGGGAGAAATATTAATTATTTTTCGCAATCCTAATCCTCCCGCCAACACAATGACACTCATTCCAATCAAAGGACCCATAATCAAAGCCCAAGAATTAATTCGATACGACAACTTGAATATGTCCGAAGCCAACCAGGCATAGGCAGCATTGGCCCCAACAACTGCGATTAGACTTGCGAACACGCCAAGAATAATATATTCAGACAGCATCAAAATAAATAATTTCTTTCTACCAACACCTAAGGCACGTAACAAGATAGCATTTTTTAGCCGTTCATCTAAAGTAAGAATTAAAGTACAATACATTAAGATAAGCGCCATAAGCCCCGTTAAAACCCAGAGGGTTTCAACGGCAACCACTAATTTCTTAAGAATACTATTTAAGTTTTTAAGAATAACCGTCGTATCGATTAAGTTAATTTCAGGAAATAAATGCACCAACTCTCGTAAAATACTATTTCTTTCTGAAGGCAGATAAAAACTTGTCATATACGTCACTGGAAAATTTTCCAACATTTTTGGAGGGAATATCACAAAAAAAACAGGATTGAATGAATTCCAGTCCACCGATCGAAGGCTGGTGACAATGGCCTCAATTTCTTTTTCAGCAATTTGAAACTTTAAACGATCGTACAGACGAATATTAAAACGTTCCGCAAAATCCTGTTCAACTGAAATTTCTTGTTGTTCAGTGTCTTGTGGCGTAAACCATTTTCCATGCACAATTTTATTATCTTTCGGCAAGCTCATCGTGCTTGTTAAATTTAACAATCGACGAAGTTGTCGAGATTTAGGCTTGGAATCATCACTCTCAACGATTTCGTTATTGACGCTCAACAATCGAGCACGAACAATGGGATAGAGTTTTTCAGTTTTAATATTGTTTTTTGTTAATAAATCTTGAAATTGAACTTGGGATTCAGGGGCAATATTAATTGCAAAATAATTGGGTGCTTGAGGAGGGATTTTTTCTCGCCAAGCTTGGATAAGATCATTTTGCAGTAAAAACAAAAGCAAGGCCGATCCCATCACTAAGCCAAAAATTACAATTTGCACACCATTTTCAAAAGGATAACGCAATACATTTGAAAACCCATACCGAACCTCTACGCCAAATTTTCCAGCCAATTTTACAATACTCTGCTTGCAACGTATCAGAAATGGTGATTCGTCTGTCACTCTAGGCCCTTGACTTTGCTTAAAAATCGAAATTGCCTGCACGTATTTAAGTTTAATGATGGAAGGTAATGAAAAACCGAGCATTAATACAAACAAAGTTGCACCCGACATTAAGGCTGGGATTGTCCAAACACTTTCAATTTTGTTCATTACTATTTCTTCTAAAAAAGGTCGTAACAAAGAAAAGCAACCAAAGCCCAACAGTAAACCCAAAATGCCTGCTATTAAGCCATAAAATATCAAAATGCTTAAAAACCGAAACAAAATCCAATCAAAATCGGCGCCTAAACAGCGCAATAATGCAACAGGACGATATTGTTTAATGCTATAACGTTTTGAAGCCTGGTATACCGCAGCCGAGGCGATTATCAAATTAAGCAATAAAATTACATTTAAATATTTTTCTCCTTGATCAAAAAAAATGGTTACCGCGGGACGTGCATTTTCGGGGGTTAATAATCGTTGTGAAAATTTCAATTTAGGCAATACCCAGGTTTCGAACTCTGCTAACGCAGTGTCAGGACCGCTTAATAATAATTTATAGGTTTGGCGACTACCCGGTTGTATCACTTGAGTCTTTGCAACATCTTGAAAACTTATCATCGCTCGAGGTGCAAACGTTAGTTCTTCCCCTCCTCGATCAGGTTCTACTGTTAAAATTTGAGTGATGATGAAATTGGCCTCGCCAATCTTAACTGTATCATTTACATTAACCTTTAATAAGGAAAGCAAACCTTCTTCAAGCCAAAGCTCTCCCGATTCAGGGATCATCTTGAGCGCTTCTTCTTTGCCAAACAACTCGGCTGTACCCAATACCTCCCCTTTTAAAGGGTAATGCACATCAATCCCTTTAACCTCAGCTAACGCAAAATCATCTTCGTGAACAAGCATGCTATAAAAATTGATGGTTTGGGACGTCATTAGGCCCAACTCATGAGCCTTTTCAATGATGCTCGGTTCAATCGGTGAATTTGATTTTATTACCCGATCTCCTCCCAATAATGTTCCAGAACTCTCTTCAATACTGGCATGAATGCCTTGGATAAAAAATTCAACCATCGATACACAGAAAATGGCCAACACCAACACGAGCATTAACAATTTTAATTCTGTATTTTTAAATTCTCTAAATAAATAATTAAAGACCACGCGCGATTTTCCCTCCTCGCAAATAAATTCGTCGATGGCAGATTTCACTTAACTCTTCATCATGTGTAACAAAAATCATGGTCGGTTTATATTGCCGATGATATTCGGTTAAAAATTCAATAACAAGTTTACTCGTATTCTGATCAAGACTGGCGGTCGGCTCATCTGCAAAGAAAACTTTAGGTTGTGTTGCAAATGCGCGTGCAATGGCTACACGTTGTTGTTCTCCCCCCGAAAGCTGCTTTGGATAATGAGACAACCGTTTTCCCAATCCAACCTCCTTTAAGCATTGTTTAGCGATTTCCAATGCATTTTCAGTTCTTGTCAATTCTAAGGGTAATAAAACATTTTCAAGCGCGGTATAGGAAGGTAATAGCTCAAAATTTTGGAATATAAACCCTGCACTTCCTAAACGAAGTTTCGCACGTTCATTTTCATTCAACTCATTAAGATGTTCCTTACCCCAATAAATTTTTCCTTTGGTGGGTAAATCCAAACCCGCTAATAAAGTGAGTAGGGTGGTCTTACCGGAACCCGAAACACCCATGATGCCAAATATTTCTCCGGCATCGATCTTAATTGAGATATCGTGTAATATTGTTAGATTCGTTCCATTTCCAAGCGGAACAATTTTAGTTAGACTTTTGGTTTGAATTTCCATGAATCAATCGATCCCTTCCTGTCTTAAAGCTTTACCTATCTTTCTAATAGCTTTCTTAACCCTACTCTTACCGGTCGCGTCTTTTAGTTTGGACACAAACACAATCCTAGTCGTTGGAGATAGTTTAAGTGCCGCCTATGGAATTAACATTGAAAAAGGTTGGGTCGCTTTGCTTGAAAAACGATTGCAGCAAGAGAACCTTCCCTACCATGTCATTAATATTAGCACCAGTGGTGATACAACTCGAAATGGTCTTGCAAAATTACCTCCAGCGCTGAAACAGTACAAACCCACCATCGTCCTAATCGGACTTGGCAGCAACGATGGTTTACGAGGGTTATCCCCCGACGTCATGCAAGTAAATCTAATAAAAATGGTGGAACTTTCACAAAAAGAAAACGCACGTGTTTTGTTATTGGGATCATTAATTCCTATGAATTATGGCCCGGAATATCGAAAAAAATTTGAACAAGCGTTTGACAATACCGCCAAACAATATAAATTGCCTAAGGTTCCTTTTTTGCTAGATGGGGTGTGGGATTCCCCTGAATTAATCCAGGACGATAACCTTCATCCTAATGAAGCGGCACAACCCATTATTTTGGAAAATGTTTGGCCCTATTTAAAAAAAATGCTATGAATTACTTCATCTAAATAGCAACATTTGCTATGCAGCTTTGCTGCAACAGGCTATTCCTTAGCAGCAACCGAGCAAACGATTAATGAAGTTAACTTAAGTTGGCACCATTAAACAAGCAATGTCTGTCACTATGCGTGCCGACTCAAATGTTGTGTATAATGATGACACGGAACCAAAATGGTGGCATGGAACCAAGCATCACAAACGAAATAATTGGAAAGGAAATAACGGTAATGTTAAATCAATATCATTTAAAATTCAGGTTATTAATTATTACATGTGCTTCATTGGTATTTTGTTATCCAGTTTCCTCACAAGAACCTGATGATAAAATAAAGATCGATTACTCACAATGGGCAGCATTTGCATCAAACCTCGAACTTTGTTCCTTAAGCAAATTTGTTCTCCCCGATCCAACCAAAGTTACACAATTGCGGCAAAGATTAGCAAAAGTCACCACCGAAGGACCGGATGTTGCAGAAAAACTGAGACAACAACTCTTTGATGCCACGACCACTTATGAAATTTTTGGTTGGAAAGATCAACAATGCCAGGTTTCAATTACGGATAAAATAATAGATCCTACCCTACCCCCCACCCCTGGCCCTAACGGATTTGACTGCAGTTTTTCCAAATTGGATGTTGAAAAACTGGTTATTTCTGCAAAAAAAATTGCGGCAGGAAATCTGCCTCTGACATGGACCGATCCTGATGTCAATTTAAAAGGAATGGCTTGTAAATCAAAAATAAAATCGATACCCCCTTTACAGCCACCTCCTGAAAGGAATTTCTAATTTCTATGGCCTACTGAAATTTCTACTATGCTGGACAGACTATATGCTGGACAGAAGTCATTGAGATTTTAGATAATTCAGAACCAAAACTTGACAAATGAGTCATTTGGGAGGGATACTAAGGGGGTCTCGTTGAAAAGGAGTAGAAAAATGTTTTTATTATGTCGAAAAACTTTATTTCTGATCATTACCCTAATTTCTTCTCTTGCTCTTATTTCTATCGCGCCTTCTGTTTTAGCCGCAAAAGAAACCAAAGAAAAAAAACTAGAACCCACGGTGACAGATGTTGAAGATCCTACAAAACCCATTGTCTGCGCTCCTTCGGAAACCAAGTGGGCCAATGCCCCAGAAACCCTGCCCTTAGGTGCCAAAATGGCTCTGGTCGAAGGCAATCCTATTCATCCAGGTGTTTTTACCATGCGATTAAAGCTTCCTCCCAATTATTCAATCCCTGCTCATTGGAATTCCTACGATGAACATATTACCGTTATTTCCGGTGCACTTAATTTGGGAATGGGGGATGCTTTAGACACTACAAAAGGGAAAACGCTTCCCGAAGGCAGTTTTATCCGCATCCCTGCAAAAATGCATCATTTTGCATGGACGGGCGATCAAGAAACTATCATTCAACTTCATGGCATGGGACCTTGGGGATTATTTTATGTGGATCAAGCGCAAGGATTGGGTACAGTGGACAGCCAAGGTCAAGGTCAAGCTCAAAAACCTCAATCTGAATACGATGAACCTCTAACGAAAAATTAATAAAAATACTGAGTGGAAGAGTAGTTTAACTCAGCTTTCAAGTCCTGCAAG